>OHBE01001832.1_pt1 | contig 17041 bp, 12 predicted proteins | sample 1577231 | NCBI WGS metagenome assembly OHBE01 (sample SAMEA3541506, study PRJEB24748) | human gut metagenome | biome: human gut; feature: human-associated habitat; material: faeces | place: China | collected 2012 | reverse complement strand
AGCTGCCGGAGCGGTGCTTAAGCCGCAAGGCGGGAATTGTGCGGTGTTGCCCTATCCTCACTCCCCTTTTGGTGAGCGGCTAGCCTGCAATTCGACGTATTATTGAGGTTACCATTTCTAACACTCTCCTTGCGGAGAGCGATACGTTGGGGGCAACCAAGGCCGATGCGGCATTTCTATCCACACCCTCTCACAGGGAATGACTGGCATTTATTCATGGCTCTGGTAATGTTACACAAACTTTTACCGATGTTTGTGAACAGAAAAACAATCGTACTGGGCACTGGCATGGCATTTTTGCTGGCTCAAACGCTCGTGCATTTATTTCATGTTCTGCTTCTGCTATTTTGTGCAGGCAATGCTTATTTCATCAGTTTCTGCAGCGTTTTCAGCAGCTCATCCACAACTTCGTTATTCCCGGCACGGATATCATCCGCCACACAGGTGCGGATATGGTTTGCCAGCAGCTCACGGTTGAACGCGTTCATCGCCGCCGTTACCGCCGCCGACTGCACCAGAATATCCGGACAATACACTTCGTTTTCCACCATCCCACGGATGCCCCGAATCTGCCCTTCGATCCGGTTCAGTCTGTGGACCAGGCTTTTATACTCTTCTTCACTGCGATGCTTTGTTTTGTGTGCACAGCAGCAACACGGTTCCTTCTTTTCGTTTTCCTGCATTATGTTACCCTCCCATCACATGCAAGGTACCCCGGCGGGGTATATTCACTATATACCCCGCCGGGGTACCTTGTCAAGTAGATAATATAATATTTTTATATTATTTTATGCGAGAGTTCTTTACTATAGCAATTTTTAAAATTAAAGCGGATATCCGCATGAACAAAACCACCCTGAACAGTCAGAAAGAGAAACATTCCACGCTCTCCTTGCGGAGAGCGACTTCTTTAGGTTTGTTATCGCTAAAGCCCCATACACATTTCTATCCACGCTCTCCTTGCGGAGAGCGACGTTGTGCCCCGCGCAAACCCTGATGTGAATTACGAGATTTCTATCCACGCTCTCCTTGCGGAGAGCGACCCCTTCACAACGTCAATGTCAACCCGCTTGGTGGGATTTCTATCCACGCTCTCCTTGCGGAGAGCGACGTATGCCCCTCTGACCTCAGAACTGCATTGTTTATTTCTATCCACGCTCTCCTTGCGGAGAGCGACCCATCCTGGGCAACCCGTGCGCGGGATGCCCAGCCATTTCTATCCACGCTCTCCTTGCGGAGAGCGGCGATCGGTGGCTTCGGTTGCTTTTGCTTCGGTTCTGATTTCTATCCACACTCTCCTTGCGGAGAGCGACACGACCAGGTTGTGGTAGAGGCGTCCCGCTACCAATTTCTATCCACGCTCTCCTTGCGGAGAGCGACGCGGAGGTATCAACAATGCAAGGCTTGAATGTTATTTCTATCCACGCTCTCCTTGCGGAGAGCGACCTGGGGCGGCAGTCGAGGCGGCAAGACCGCAGCCCTATTTCTATCCACGCTCTCCTTGCGGAGAGCGACTGCATATCGGCCGGGGTTGTGTTATGATACATAGAATTTCTATCCACGCTCTCCTTGCGGAGAGCGACTTTTCGTACTCCACGTCGTAGTAAATGGGGTACGCATTTCTATCCACGCTCTCCTTGCGGAGAGCGACGCCTGCTGCAGAACGGCTTCCTCGATGTCGCCGCAATTTCTATCCACGCTCTCCTTGCGGAGAGCGACCCAAAGTAACAGCAAAATCAATTAAGGTATCACGATTTCTATCCACGCTCTCCTTGCGGAGAGCGACATCTAATCGCAGTGAGCCGTCCTCATGGCGGCGATTTCTATCCACGCTCTCCTTGCGGAGAGCGACGCCCGGCTGGCAGCGTTCGCGCAGCACGGCGCGGAGGATTTCTATCCACGCTCTCCTTGCGGAGAGCGACGGTACTCCCTGAGGCCTCCCCCTGCACGGGGCGAGATTTCTATCCACGCTCTCCTTGCGGAGAGCGACCACGCCCGCGTAGGCGTCGCCGCCGGGGCTGTTATTTCTATCCACGCTCTCCTTGCGGAGAGCGACGTTCTTCGTCAAGGTCTTGGGTCGTGGTCTTCTTATTTCTATCCACGCTCTCCTTGCGGAGAGCGACCCAGACCAATACCGGCAGTAACGAGAGTGGCGAATTTCTATCCACGCTCTCCTTGCGGAGAGCGACTAACAGCTTGGTTAGGTGTTCTTGTACCATTGATATTTCTATCCACGCTCTCCTTGCGGAGAGCGACAACTTCCTCACGGCAAGATTTACTCACCGTGAGATTTCTATCCACGCTCTCCTTGCGGAGAGCGACGCCTGGCCGGTCGGAATCTCTCACCACCGCAGGATTTCTATCCACGCTCTCCTTGCGGAGAGCGACACGTCGCCAGCTGCCGCGCCGTTCAGGTTATCGACATTTCTATCCACGCTCTCCTTGCGGAGAGCGACTGCACAAGCCTGGCCTGTTCTTCCAGCAGGCTGTCATTTCTATCCACGCTCTCCTTGCGGAGAGCGACCGCTGTGCCCGAAGACGCAACCATCGAAACCGACATTTCTATCCACGCTCTCCTTGCGGAGAGCGACGCTGCTTGGCACCCCGGACACCTGGACCGAACCTGTATTTCTATCCACGCTCTCCTTGCGGAGAGCGACATCACCGATATTGATTTTAGGATTATTGCCAAGATTTCTATCCACGCTCTCCTTGCGGAGAGCGACACCCCGTACGCTCTGGAATCCTGGCCGGACAGTATTTCTATCCACGCTCTCCTTGCGGAGAGCGACGCTCATCTCCGCTTATGTGGCCGTGGTCCCCCCTATTTCTATCCACGCTCTCCTTGCGGAGAGCGACGATATGCCAATGTACGGCACCGGCGACTATGAGCGATTTCTATCCACGCTCTCCTTGCGGAGAGCGACTATTATATGCAATGGGATATCACCGACACCGTGATTTCTATCCACGCTCTCCTTGCGGAGAGCGACCGGTACCGCGACGCGGAGCAGGTCACGTTTTGGCAATTTCTATCCACGCTCTCCTTGCGGAGAGCGACCCCGCGGCTGTCCCGCGTCGTCCCCACGCCCATATTTCTATCCACGCTCTCCTTGCGGAGAGCGACTAGTGGATACCCTCATATTCGCCGGTTCTATGCTATTTCTATCCACGCTCTCCTTGCGGAGAGCGACCACCCAACATTTTACGGCATTGCACGACATATTTATTTCTATCCACGCTCTCCTTGCGGAGAGCGACGGAACATTCGTCAAGCTACAGTGCATACCTGGAAATTTCTATCCACGCTCTCCTTGCGGAGAGCGACAGACCGGCGAGCGTCACGCCAACAGCCAGCAGGAATTTCTATCCACGCTCTCCTTGCGGAGAGCGACCACCATGAGTGGTCAGGGAGCCAACAGCCGGAAGATTTCTATCCACGCTCTCCTTGCGGAGAGCGACTGGCCGGGCCTTCTGGCCCGGCCTTTCTTTTTTAATTTCTATCCACGCTCTCCTTGCGGAGAGCGACCTATGACACATACGCAAAGGTTCTGCGCGTGAATATTTCTATCCACGCTCTCCTTGCGGAGAGCGACTGTGTATCCAATGATAAGTTTTGACGCTAGCGGCTTATTTCTATCCACGCTCTCCTTGCGGAGAGCGACCGCCATTGACAAGTAGGGCAGAAACGGTTGCGGCAATTTCTATCCACGCTCTCCTTGCGGAGAGCGACTGGGACTTGACGGGAGGTTTAAGCTATGACGGAAATTTCTATCCACGCTCTCCTTGCGGAGAGCGACCCGTCTGAATAGGTCAAATCCGAACCGTAAAAAAATTTCTATCCACGCTCTCCTTGCGGAGAGCGACAAGATACCGTATCAGCGCAAGATAAACCAAAAGAATTTCTATCCACGCTCTCCTTGCGGAGAGCGACAGGATACCCCATCAACTTCCATCCCAAAACCGGATTTCTATCCACGCTCTCCTTGCGGAGAGCGACACACCCATAGTAGCACCTCCTTAATACAACCTAAATTTCTATCCACGCTCTCCTTGCGGAGAGCGACCAGTCCATTTTGTCGGACTATCAGCTTTAGCGCCGATTTCTATCCACGCTCTCCTTGCGGAGAGCGACCCCGGCCAAACTGCCAAAGCGAATAAGGAAGGAAAAGATTTCTATCCACGCTCTCCTTGCGGAGAGCGACTAAGTATCATAGAGCTGATAGAGTGCGGGTTTGTATTTCTATCCACGCTCTCCTTGCGGAGAGCGACTGATCAGGGAGCCAACAGCCGGACGGGACAACAAATTTCTATCCACGCTCTCCTTGCGGAGAGCGACCGTCTTGGCCTGCTTGGTTGGCTTCGTGTGTTAATTTCTATCCACGCTCTCCTTGCGGAGAGCGACTAAACTGCTCCCGGAAAGGCTTTGCGATACGTTGATTTCTATCCACGCTCTCCTTGCGGAGAGCGACAGGCTACCAACGGCCTTACGCACACCCCACCACAAATTTCTATCCACGCTCTCCTTGCGGAGAGCGACAATTCTCCTGCTTTGCTTTCCAACAGTCAAAACATTTCTATCCACGCTCTCCTTGCGGAGAGCGACCCCCCCGTTCGTGACATTATCCAATGGGAGGGAATATTTCTATCCACGCTCTCCTTGCGGAGAGCGACCGGACGGATAACGTCAAACGGAACAAAAAAATTGAATTTCTATCCACGCTCTCCTTGCGGAGAGCGACCATCCACTATGATAATTACAACTTGCACTGTGTCATTTCTATCCACGCTCTCCTTGCGGAGAGCGACCAATACGCCTATAAAGGCGTATAATATAATCAAAGATTTCTATCCACGCTCTCCTTGCGGAGAGCGACGGTTTAGGAATTGGCCTATACCTCGTGACAGAAATTTCTATCCACGCTCTCCTTGCGGAGAGCGACAACAACTTGTTGACAAGCGTTGTGAGCTCGGCAGATTTCTATCCACGCTCTCCTTGCGGAGAGCGACGTCTCTTTTATGTTATATGATACATCTAGTTTGATATTTCTATCCACGCTCTCCTTGCGGAGAGCGACCGCGAACTGGTTTGACTTGTGGGGATGGGCAGAATATTTCTATCCACGCTCTCCTTGCGGAGAGCGACCAACTGTACATCAATAGGACGGCCAAAACGATTATATTTCTATCCACGCTCTCCTTGCGGAGAGCGACAATTGATGATTTAATCAGCTGACCCGCCACACCTATTTCTATCCACGCTCTCCTTGCGGAGAGCGACGACAACACTCACACTTACCGCGTATATTGCCCCGCATTTCTATCCACGCTCTCCTTGCGGAGAGCGACAAGCAGGCCAAGGCGCTTAAAATCGCGGCGCATGGTATTTCTATCCACGCTCTCCTTGCGGAGAGCGACAGTAGGACAAAATCGATTCTTGCAGAAATTGGCGATTTCTATCCACGCTCTCCTTGCGGAGAGCGACTTAGATCAGTGCTTCCCGGATTGGCAAAAAGATTATTTCTATCCACGCTCTCCTTGCGGAGAGCGACGTCACGACCCCGGCGGGAGCCGGATCAGTCAGAGATTTCTATCCACGCTCTCCTTGCGGAGAGCGACTGCCAGCGTTCTGGTCATTAGACAGCAATGCAGGGATTTCTATCCACGCTCTCCTTGCGGAGAGCGACATTGATGATTTAATCAGCTAACCCGCCCCACCTATTTCTATCCACGCTCTCCTTGCGGAGAGCGACTTCTATGGGTTTGGATGGGAGGTTTAAGCTTTGATATTTCTATCCACGCTCTCCTTGCGGAGAGCGACATACATCAATAGCCGGACGTATCACATCAAAAGATTTCTATCCACGCTCTCCTTGCGGAGAGCGACACCCACACAAACAAAACAAACGGAGGTACACACCATATTTCTATCCACGCTCTCCTTGCGGAGAGCGACTGCTCTCATGTTACCTTGATAATATAGAAATATCTATTTCTATCCACGCTCTCCTTGCGGAGAGCGACGTCACGACCCCGGCGGGGGCCGGATCAGTCAGAGATTTCTATCCACGCTCTCCTTGCGGAGAGCGACCCGCCCCGCAGCCCGTCGGCCAGTATGATGGCCTTATTTCTATCCACGCTCTCCTTGCGGAGAGCGACGCAAGGGCAAAAACCCATCACGCTGTTGTGCATGTCATTTCTATCCACGCTCTCCTTGCGGAGAGCGACAGACGTCGCTTGTGGTTATTGGCACAAACTGTATCATTTCTATCCACGCTCTCCTTGCGGAGAGCGACCAGCTCATTGGTAATAAAATTGCCTTTGAGGTCAGAGATTTCTATCCACGCTCTCCTTGCGGAGAGCGACTTGACACCAGCAAGGATATCGTCAAGGCTACTAATTTCTATCCTTGCGGAGAGCGACGCTGTTTGCGCTGTTGCGCAATCTCCTGCATCACAATTTCTATCCACGCTCTCCTTGCGGAGAGCGACAGCAAAAGTGCACAAAACAGTGGGGCACTTTTGCGCATATGAAACAAATTTTATGGGGATTGCATCTTCATGCTGACAGGCAAGGCTGTATTTTACCCTTTCCGCCCCTGTTTTTTCCATATTTTCTGGTGCGAATGAACCGGGAATTTTATGATTGCCTTCCCCTCGCACTAAGCAAACAAGATTCCATCCTGATCAAAATCCGGGTGCAGACCCACATGCTCGACTTTGCTTTTGTAATGGTTTCCCAATTGATAAAAGCGCAGGCTGTCCGATTCCGAATCGATCAGTTCGGTCAATTTTGCTTTGAACATCGTGTATTGCGCGGCATCCAGCAGGCACTCAAATACGGAGTTTTGCACCCGCTGGCCGTAGTCTACACAGACTTTTGCTACTTTGCGCAGCCTGCGACGACCGGCGGCTGTTTCGGTGTTGACATCGTAGGTTACAAGCACCAACATAACGGCACCTCACTTCCAGAAAAACGGTGGGTACACTTCCAGGTCGCCGCGCAGAGCACGGGCCAGCAAAAGCGCCTGAACATAGGGCACCAGCCCCCAGGGCAGTTTTTCTTTCAAAAACGGATGGGTGATCTCTTCCTTCTTTTTGTTCTGCCATGCGGTCAGGAAAGCTTTGCGGCCATCATCCGTCAGCAGTACGGCACCATTTTCCTGTTTTTGCAGGTGTTTTGCCGTGATGATCTTTTGATTGATGCAGTTGATGACCAGCCGGTCTGCATAAACCGCCCGCAGTTCTTCCATCAGGTCAAGTGCCAGACTTTTGCGGCCGGGGCGCGGGCGGTGCATAAAGCCAACATAAGGGTCCAGGCCCACAGCGGTCAAGGCGGATGCACACTCCCGCGCCAGCATGCTGTAGGCAAACGAAAGCAGCGCATTCACACTGTCCAGCGGTGGACGGCGGCTGCGGCCCTCAAACACAAAATCCTGCTTTTGCTGCAGAATCAGGTCATTCAGGCAGTCAAAGTAGCGCTGGGCTGCCTCGCCTTCCAGGCCGCGCAGCTGTTCCGGATCATCGCTGGTCTGTATCAGCGGCAGCGCGGCGGCCAGCTGGGTGGAGGTGCGTTTCAGTTTTTCGACCGGGACACGCTGGGGATGATCGCGGGTTGCGCGTTCCAGCACCCAGCGTGCGTTATACACTTTACCAAGGATAAAGCTCCGGGCATAGCGACAGCTCTGGGCCGGGTCATCCGACACGCGGTACTGCGTCTGACGCAGCAGCACATTGCCGCGTTCTTCCCCCACGGTGCGGGCCTGAAATCTGCCATACGGGTCAAAAAAGCAAAGGTCAATGCCCCGCCGGGCACAAGCTCCCATCAAAGCGGGGCTGGCACCTGCGTAAGTAAAGCAGACGATGCCTTCCAGCGTATGCAGGGCATAGCGGTGGGTTTCCTGCTTATTGCGGGTAACAACAAGGTTTTCGCCATCCAATGTCAGGTAAGCGTCCTCATTGATGACAAACAGGGTGTTGAGCAGCTTTCTCATGGCGCGCCCTCCTCAATATGCTCCCGCAGATACGCCGCCGGGTCTGCCTGCTGATACAGCGCCGGCAGGCAAAGCTCTTTCAGTGAGCAGGCATTGCAATGCTTGCCGGGTTTGCTTTTTGGGGTATAGCCGCGCGCAAACAGGCGGTTCATCTCATCCGCCATGGTCTGCGCGATGCTGCGCAGTTCCGGTGTCAGGGAAACATGTTCCCGCTGCCGGGTTTCTTCATAAAAGATTTCCCCTTCCGGCACCTCGCACACCAGCATTTCTTCCAGCGCCATGGCCTGTGCGCAGAGCTGCAAACGGTCGGCATCGTTTACCTTGCTGCGGCCATGCTTATATTCCACGGGCATGGGCTGCCACAGGCCGCGGCGGCCCTGCAATGACACGCCGTTTGGATCCTTGTGAAACTCTACCACATCGCAGTCGCCGGTCAGTTTTAAGCGGTGGCTGACGACCCTCATACCGCGGGCGATCAGCAAATCGCCGCGTTTTTCCGTCAGGGTAACATCATGGCAGCGGGTATGCTGCAGGCGGCCTTCGGCGGTGCGTTGGTTTTCGGACCATTGTTGTTCCAGGTGTATGAGCGCCCACTGACGGCGGCAAAAGCTGAAATGCTGGATACCGGACATCAGCAGGTAATCATCTGGGGAAGCCATTACGACAGCCTCTCGCACGTTACCCCTGCGGGAAGATTTTCATCCACCGTTACCACATAGTCATGGTAACTGCGCGGGAAGGCTACCCCTTCGGCACGCGTGACATGCACTGCATCAAACAGTTTATAGGACGGCGCATTGCCCAGTTCCGAATCATGCTTGAACACGATCAGTTCCCGAACTGCCATTTTGCCGCGGGCTGCGCTGTGGTCATTTTCAAACATATTCAGAATTGCCTGCCACAGCAGCTGCAGGTCATCCTCTGAGAATCCTGTAGTTTTACGGGCAAGGTTGGCAGAAATGTAACCCTCTGCACGGTACAAACCATACGGTATCACATACTTGCGGCCCATCTCAGTGCCTTTTCGCTCTGCATCCGCTTCGGTCGTAATGGCAATACGGGTAATGGTCACTTCCTGCGGGAGGACAGGATCCACCGAGCGTGCAAAGCTCAACTGAACCGGGCCACGCACCTGCCCACAGTTCAGTGCGCCTTTTACAAAGGTTGTCATAACGGCGCCAAATGTGCGGATATCATAAAAGTTCTGGCACATAAAGTCCCGGATTTTACGGTCCAACTCCGGGTCATCTTTCTTGGCGACTTTCAGGGCATCCTTGGCATCAGCATCAATGCCCAAGTATTCGAGTGCTTTTTTGTCGCTGCGGTTCAGGGGGACCTGATCTTTAATGTAAATCTGGTATCCCGCTTCATCTTCTTTGGCCACTTCGACATAGTTGCGAATCTTACGCTTTAAGCAGACATCTGTAACAATGCCATATCCCGTTTCCGGGTCAACGCGCGGCATGTTGCCTGCATCCGGATCGCCGTTCGGATTTCCATTTTCAACGTCAAACAGAATTACAAAATCATACCGGTTTTTGATTGCCTGTGCCATTGTTATTCCTCCACTTTCTTTGTATAGCGTTCCTGTGTCTGATGGTAATAGCCAAGGATAAAAGCGCCTTGTTCCGGCAAGGTCAGCCGTGCGGGAAAGCTTCCTTCCAGTTTTCCGCCCGCCAGCGCAGCGATCTGCTTATCGTAATAAATCTTTTGTGGCTTGCTCATTTTTTGCATATGCTTTTGCGCCAGCATCAGAATTGTTGGGAACACAGTGGCCGGCGTGGAAGCCGCTGCATTAAAATACCTGTCCTTGATGGTTGTATTGATATCCGGGTTTACCGCCATCTGGATTGCTTCCAGCACAGCAAAAAGCTGACCCATAACATACGGTTGATAATTTGTTTCCTTGTTATTTCCCACAGTTAATACCTCCTTTGGGCAACGGGGATCTTCATTACGCAGGTAGTATGCTTTTATAATAGCGGCACGGCCGCGTGTTACTTTTTGCTCTGCGCGGATACGCATCATAACGCCATCCAGCAGGGTTGCCGGGTACCTTGTATTATTCAGGATTGCACGCAGAACATCGCCCGCCAGCTGCGGTGCTGCCGATGGGTTGCGGGAATTGGTGTTGACAGTTTCCTGCAGTAGCCAGTACAGCCCCAGCCGCGGGAATTTATCATAAGCGGGGCGCACAATCTCTAAGCGGTCATAATGCTTCTGCACATTATCAAGCAGCGTTTGAAATGTATCCTGCCAGAAAAAGCGAACCGAGAGGCGCGCCGCATTAGGGGCCAAGCCAAGCACATAAAAGTGCCTTTGTGGGTCAAGTGTCACGTTCTGCCACTCTACACGCTGTCCATGGACCAGCTTGTCCACTGCATTTCGCACATCGCTTTCGCTGACAGGCGCATCCATGGCAAACAATGCATCCATTGCTACCTGCTGGTAGGCGGTCTCACCACCTGCTGCCCAGCAGACAATGGTGGTATCACCCACGCGCTGAACATGTTCCCTGTCTGCCAGCAGATAGTTTAATGCCTGTGCATAGGCAAAGGCCGCATAACTGCCAACCGGCGCATTGCCCCCCTGTTCATGTCCGTATGAGCAAAAAGCGTCCGCATTAAAAGAAACAATCGATGCGCCGGAAGACTGTGCCCCGGTCACGCCTTTAATCGCCGGGTGCAGGCGGGCAAGCGGTGCCTTTTGCCCTGTAACCAGGCATCGGATTTCCGGTGCATCCGTGTTCTTATCACACTGCCGCTGCCAGGCTTCCTGTATTTCCGGATCGTCCTGAACATAGTTTTCCCGAATCAGAAATACCAGATTGCCACCCTTGTAAAGTTCCTTGAGACTTTGTTCCAGCGCTGGATTCTGCTCCGCCGCCTTGGGGTCCCAGTTTATAAAAAAGTTCCGCACTGCCTGTGCCGCCTGACCAGGAACATTTTGTAAAATGGCAAGATGCAGCTCCTTTGCAGCGGCAAAGCACTGCATTGCACGCTCCGGTTTGCCTTTTCCGTCAATGCCGAGCATGTAAGCACTGTTATCACACAAAAAATTGGTTGCCACACCACTAGAGCGTTTAACCTGTTCCGGAACTTGCAGCTGACATGGAGCAAGCACTGTTTTTTTACCGCGCTTTTCCTCTTGCTGCAAGGGGTGCAATGCCATCAGTTGGCCGTTTTCATCCAGTTCCAAAGCCCAACTGACTTTTGCACTTGTCCAACCGGGGCGTGTGATTTTGTCATTTGCCAACAAATCTTCATAGTATTGTACCAAAGCCTGTAAAATCATCGGTACACCTCGCAGTCTGCCACATTCAACACACCATGTTCCAATTTTGCATGGAAATACATCGGGGTTATGTTCTGCGGGTCAGTGTAGCTAAAGTCATATAGCATGAATCCCAAATCCCGTGTTTCCTCAATGGTCGGGATTGGCCCGCCGGGCCATGCGCGGAATGCGGCAGGAAATTCACGGCACCCAAAATAAGGGGTATGAAAACACTGGCCCCTGGACATGCGTCGGGTAACAATATCCTGGAACTTTCCCGGATTGTCGCTCGGTGCCGCACGGTCAGTCATCTCAAATTCTGCCTCAATCACATAATGAACGTCCTGCAACACCATGGCTGCACGCTGAACGATCTGCTGGGGCGTGGCAAGGTAAAGCTCTTTCCCTGTTCCCTGCATCGCGCTGCGTACATCGGAACAAAGAATTTTGCTTTTTACTTCGTTCCGACGGATGTTGGTAAAGCGGATTGGGTTCATAACATAGATTTTCCGGATTTTCCACCGTAAGCCGGGGTGGTAATAGATTGCTTCTACTATGCCGCGTGCCGCGGAAGGGGTGAGAACTTCATATGAAACCCTTTCGACTTTTAGCTCAGGCCTCGAGAGCAAAGCATAATTCCCCCATACTTCCAGCTGGATCATCTGCATCAACTCCTTTGTGTTTCTATTTTCAGTTGCTTTTAATTTATAAAGTATTGTTATAGTTTCAATATACGCTACTTTGCACCAAATGTCAATCCTTTTATCATGTATACTTTTTGTTTGCTTTTCGTTCGGTTTTCTTTTATAATAAGTTGTGTCGGCAGCTTATGCCGTGGATAGAAATAGTTGATTTTACTTTATCGCACAAGAACGGCAGGGCAGGCTCCCTGCCGCTTTTGCTTTATGCAAACCAGGCTGCTCCCGTTTCAGCTTCCATAGCAAGGCCCGTGTTGTTATCGTAAAGGCTTCCGTCCGTTAATTCCCATATGCCTTCACTGATTTGGCAAACCACCCCGGCATTCTCCAGCGTTTTCAGATGATCCGGGTAAACCGGAACACCATATTGCCCCAGTTGACGGAACAAAGTTTTGCTTACCTCTCCTGCACGCAATCGTGCAAGCAAATGTTCCCCTTTCCCTTGGGGAATGTATACGGTCACGGCAGGTGTTTCAATTAAGCGGAACCTCTCTGCCGCTGTTGCAAAGGGGAAAATGCGCCCTTCCATATCCTGCTCGAACCCTTGCAGAATTTGCTGTTCATCCAGTCTTTTATCTCCTTTTAAGGTACGGTAAAACAGAAAGTATGTTTCGATTGCTTCCAGAGATGCCAGATCTGCATATTTTTTCAGGACGCTTTGCGTTGCGGATACATTCTGTTCCAGCATGCGCGGTACATGCTGCCCTTCCAATGTGAAAATCTGTACCAAGCTCTGCTCCGCCGGGCGTCTTCCCTCTCGATTGCAGCGCCCCGCCGCCTGCAAAATGGAATCCAAACCTGCTTCCTCGCGGTACACAGCCGGGAAATCCACATCAACACCTGCTTCGATCAAAGAAGTTGATATCACACGGCAGGGCAGCTCATCTTTTAAGCGTTCCCGGATTTCCTGCAATAACTGTTTGCGATGGGCTGGGTATAGCAATGTTGTCAGGCAGTAGCTGCCCTCTTTGGGCAGGTTATTGTATAATTCCTGTGCTGTTTTTCTCCGGTTTACAATACACAGCACTTGTTCCTGCGCTGCCAGTTCTGCACCAAGCTGGCTTTGTTCCAACTCTCCGCGCATTTTTAGCGTTGTACGCCGGAATGCCTGATATTGCTCTTTGGGATGTGGGCAAAGTTCCGTCATCTGTAGCCCAGGCGCCAGTTCATCAAGCAAGGGCTGCAAAGCTGGTTGTGTGGCCGTGCAAAGCACCGCTGCTGCGCGGTAATGCTGTACCAGCTGCGCGATTGCCGCAACGCAGGGGCGCAAATAAGGAACCGGCAGGTTTTGTGCTTCGTCAAAAATGACCACGCTATTTGCAATGTTATGTAATTTACGGCATTGTGACGCATGGTTGCCGTAAAGTGATTCAAAGAATTGCACGGATGTGGTAACCACCACCGGAGCATCCCAGTTTTCCGCCGCCAATGCTTTGCGGTAGGCTGCCGGCTCATCATCTTCCTTGGCAGAGTAGTCCACCCCTGAATGGTGTTCCAAAACATTTTCTGCTCCTAATATTTCCGAAAACACATCCGCGGTCTGGTCAATAATGGATGTATAAGGGATCACATAAATAACCCGGTCCATATGGTTCTTTACAGCTAGCGAAAGCGCAAATGCCAATGACGCTACCGTTTTTCCCCCGCCTGTAGGAACGGTCAGGGAATAAAGGCCGCGCCGCCCTGTTTGCCCTGCCGTTGTACAGGCACTCAAAATTGAACTGCGGCGCTGATTCAAGGTTCCCTGGGGATGGCTCCATTTTGCGGTATATTGGTTCAACCTTTTCAGCAGTTCATCCATTGTCTGGCCTTGTCCGCGCGGTTTAGGGCTGCTCATAAAGTTTTCCGTATCCAGATAGTCCGCATCGACCAGGCAGGAATACAACATCCGGGTATAAAATGCCTGTGTAAAACGATTTTCCTTCATCATTTCCGGCTGGGGCGGTATGGACGGCAGTTTAATCTCATTCGTCCATTGGGTATAGGGTTCAACGCTCTTTTTCAATCGCCCAAACATTGTCGCATCCTGCGCGGTATCGCTTCGGCCTCCTCCATCCGGCAGGCCGCTATGGTGTCCCGCAATAGCAAAAGCCAGTGGGATTTGACCATATCGGGCAGCCACCTGTGCACCAGCCGTTGAGTGATCCACTTTCTCTCCACCTTGCAGGCGCTTTTGAAACTTTGTACTATATTTACCAATATCATGCAGTAATCCAAGCCAAGTTCCCTGTTGCCGGGCATCAAAGGCTGCTGCAAATTGCCCACATAGGACTGCCGTTCCCTGCAAATGGTCCGCTACCGTTTGGACGCGGGTTCCGTCTTCACTGATATGAGCCAGCATCTTTTTCTCCTGGTGCATAATCAAACTCCCTTCTGTTTTGCTTTTCTCTATTATAGCAGATCACTCATCCCATAATTCGGACTTTCACTCCAGTTCTGCAATCTTTGTCATACTATCCAAATTTATCCATGTAGGATTGTTAGCTATTCCCATTAGCAGATATTTTTGATAAAATGAGATACTATAGGGTTTATGAATTCGCTTTCTTATATTACTTCTTCATCTTACCGAAAAATCATTTACGTAAGGAGTGAAAAGCCATGAAAGGGAAGTTATTTTCATTTTCCGCCAGTGTTATCACCGCAATAATGCTTACCGCTTGTGCTGCAGCGCCAGAAAATAAACCTGCTTCCTCCGCTGCTCTTTCCCCGACCAGTGAAGCTGTTGCCACAGCTATACCATCCACTAGCAATGCCAACTGGAAGTTACCGCCGCAATATGATTTTGACGAGATGATTCCTCTCTTCTCCCGCGAAACCCACACTGCCGGTTACGCCGCTGCCCGAAATCTGTACGCTGTGCGCAAAGGCGAACGCTGGAGCCTGTTTAATGCTGCCAACTGTAATGCTTTTCTGGAAGATTTGTCAGAAAGCATCCCGTACCTGTATGGTGAGCAGGAGCTCTCCATTGGGGTAGATGATACATACGATTACCAGAAGCTGAATGCCCTGGAAGAACAGATTAACCAGGAGCTGGTTGCCCAACAAATGCCTTTTATAACCATGCTGGGCGGGCACGGCGGGTATGGCATCCAGTGGATTTTAGGTGACAGCCAGATTTACCGTTCTGCTATTGGTGTCTATACATTTAGTGGCACGCCCATCGAACAGGTGTATGCTCCTGATTTGGTTGGCATCCAGCAAGGCATTTGGGATGATGAATATGCCGGTTATCTTGTTGACAATTCTGCACTTTTTGCCGTTGCGGATAAAAACGGTACAATTTTAACCGATTTCGACTACCAGGATGCCTGCATGGCCGGTGAATCTTTAATCGCGGTAAAGGATGCAGCCGGTAACTGGGGATATTGCGACCAAAGCGGTGCTTTAGTAATCCCCTGCATTTATCAGCCGCAGATGAGTTTGTCCATCATGAACGAAACTGTTGAATATCCTTACGCAGACTTATCTGGCATGGTAGTTGTGAAAAATCAATCCAGACAAAAGCTAGTTCTGGATGTTTACGGCAATGAGATAATTTCCGCTGGGCCATATGAAGATTTAGCCCCCGCGCGCGATGGCTGCGTATGGGCAAAACAGAATGGCCTTTGGGGCTTGCTGCAAGTACAGGATTATACCGAAAACAATGCCGACATTATTCTGCCGGATGGATGCATTGCACCAGATGTAACGCTTAGCCGAATTGATAGCCTTTGTACCTACACCACTGCTGATCATGGGCTGGTTATGCGTAAAGGTCCCGGTACAAATTATGAAAAAATGGATAATATCCCCTACGGTATCATCGTATGGGAATGCGGCTATAGCAGCAATGTGCCTGACTGGGTTGTTGTATATTACAGTGGGATTTATGGTTGGGTCAGTGATGAATACTTGGCTACCACTATTTATTCCAGCAGTAAATAATAAATAAAAAAGCAGGTGTTCATGTAGAAACGATATCGTCCTCCACGTGAATACCTGCTTTTTATAGCTTCTTTTATTATATCTGTTCTGTGCCGCTATTTGTCTCTGTATGAAATAAATAGCCGCTATATGCATTTGAATGAAGTGCTCTGTTTGTTTGCTTTTTCACCTAAAAGAATCGCGTAGGAGGCTCTCTTAACTAAAGAGCCGACCTCTCACACCACCGTGCGTACCGAACGGTGCACGGCGGTTCAACCGTATAAGTGCAAGGACTCGTAGTAGCGCCTGAGGATACTAAAATATCCTGCTTCTGCGAGTCTTTCGTTTGCAATGGAACCTTTTAATACAGGACTACCGGCGATACGCCAATAACCCAGTCTGGAATTGCCCCACTGGTACTATTCCAAAATTCTTCGTTTGAGTTTCATTACTCATCGATATAATCTTTATCGAACCACTCGCCTAGCGAGTGGTTTTAGACATACAAAAAAGCACCTTAGCTTACGCTATGGTGCTTTTCCTGGTGACCCGTGCGGGAATCGAACCCACGTTAACGGCGTGAGAGGCCGCTGTCTTAACCGCTTGACCAACGGGCCATAAAAAAGAGAAGCCGGCATCTACCTATTTTCACAGGCCGTTTCCAGCCAACTATCTTCGGCACAAGTGAGCTTAACTTCTGTGTTCGGAATGGGAACAGGTGGTTCCTCACCGTCATCGACACCGGCCATTCCTGACCTTCGTCAGCTTCTCTTTTTCTGAAGGCATATACCTTCAAAACTGAATATCGAACTGCTTTCAGCAAATGAAGTATCAATCGAAAATGGGGTCAAGCCCTCGACCTATTAGTACACCCTTGCTCAATGACTCGCGCCACTTACACATTGTGCCTATCAACCTTGTAGTCTTCAAGGGGTCTTACCTGATTATCTCAGTGGGATATCTTATCTTAAGGCCGGCTTCACGCTTAGATGCTTTCAGCGTTTATCCGATCCGAACATAGCTGCCCAGCTGTGCCACTGGCGTGACAACTGGTGCACCAGAGGTTCGTCCATCCCGGTCCTCTCGTACTAGGGACAGCGCCTTTCAAATATCCTGCGCCCACGACAGATAGGGACCGAACTGTCTCACGACGTTCTGAACCCAGCTCGCG
>OHBE01001828.1_pt1 | contig 17093 bp, 15 predicted proteins | sample 1577231 | NCBI WGS metagenome assembly OHBE01 (sample SAMEA3541506, study PRJEB24748) | human gut metagenome | biome: human gut; feature: human-associated habitat; material: faeces | place: China | collected 2012 | reverse complement strand
GAGAAGAGGATCTTGTCCGTCGTGTCGTAGGTCATCATGACCTCGGGCCAGTGGACCATCGGGGCCATGACGAAGGTGAAGTTGTGCCTGCCGGTGCTGAGGGTGTCGCCCTCGGCGACGACGTGGAGTCGTGCGTCGAGGCCGGCGTGGAAGTAGTTCTGGAGCATCGTCTTTATCTTGGCGTTGCAGACGATGGTAGCCTCGGGATAGCGGAGGGCGACGTCGGCGATAGTGGCGGCATGGTCGGGCTCCATGTGGGAGATGACGAGATAGTCCAGCCCGCGCCCGGCGAGCTCGTGTTCAAGGTTTTCAAAAAAATTGTGGCAAACGGCCTTATCGACGGTGTCAAAAAGGATGGTTTTTTCGTCTTTAATAATGTAGGAGTTGTAGGACACGCCATCCGGCACGCCGTAGACGCCCTCGAAGAAGGCGAGACGCCTGTCATCCGCGCCGACCCAGGACATATCGTCCGTGATACGCTTGGTACAATACATTATAATATTACCTCCTGAGAGTTTTATCGGATGGTTACACTATATCTCCTGGAGAAAGTATTGTCAATCGCGTTTCCACTTTGCGCCCTGGGGCGTGTCGATGATGGTGATGCCTTCGGCCTTGAGCATGTCGCGGATGCGGTCGGCCTCGGCAAAGTTCTTGGCCTTCTTGGCATCGGCGCGGGCGCGGATCAGCGCCTCCACCTCCGCGTTGATCTCGCCATCCTCGCTGATGACGGCGAACTCGCCGGCAGTGGGGGCGGCCTGCTTGGCCCGCAGGGCGGCGGCCTTCTCCAGCAGCTTCAGGCCCAGCACGGTGTCGAATCTGTCCAGCAGTGCCAGCTTGGTCTTGTCGTTGGTCTTGGCCTTCAGCACGTCATACAGCACGGTGACAGCCATGGAGGTGTTCAAGTCGTTGTCCATGGCAGCCATGAACTTGGCCTTGTACTCGTCAAAGGTGTCCTGCTCCACCTCGCCCTCATCCTTCAGCGCCGCGATCTTGCTCAGCAGCTTGTTGTAGGCCACGGTGGCGTTATCCAGGTTCTCCCAGGTGAACACCAGGCTCTTGCGGTAGTGGCTCTGCAGGCAGAAGAACCGGTAGGCCAGCGGGTCATAGCCCTTCTCCTCCAGCAGCGATACCGTCAGGAACTCACCCTTGGATTTGGACATCTTGCCGTGGTCGGTGTTCAGGTGCGCCACATGGCACCAGTGAGGGCACCAGGGATGGCCCAGATAGCTCTCGCTCTGGGCGATCTCGTTGGTGTGGTGGGGGAAGGCGTTGTCCACGCCGCCGCAGTGCAGGTCCAGATACTCGCCGTTGTACTTCATGGAAATACCGGAGCACTCAATGTGCCAGCCGGGATAGCCCACGCCCCAGGGAGAGTCCCATTTCAGCGCCTGGTCCTCGAACTTGGACTTGGTGAACCACAGCACAAAGTCGTTCTTGTTGCGCTTGTTGGTGTCCTCCTCCACGCCCTCGCGGACGCCCACAGCCAGATCCTCCTCGTTGTGATCGTTGAAGATGTAGTACCGCTTCAGCTTGCTGGTGTCAAAATACACGTTGCCGCCGGCCAGATATGCATACCCGGTGTCGATGAGTTTGGTGATGATCTTGATATAGTCGTCAATAAGGCCGGTAGCGGGCTGCACCACATCCGGACGCTTGATGTTCAGCTTCCGGCAGTCCTCGAAAAACGCGTCGGTGTAATACTTGGCGATCTCCATGACGGTCTTGTGCTCGCGCTTGGCGCCCTTGAGCATCTTGTCCTCGCCCTCATCGGCATCGGAGGTCAGGTGCCCCACGTCGGTGATGTTCATGACGCGGTTCACGTCGTAGCCCGCGTAGCGCAGGTATTTCTCCAGCACGTCCTCCATGATATAGGAGCGCAGGTTACCGATGTGGGCAAAGTGGTACACGGTGGGGCCGCAGGTGTACATCTCCACATGGCCGGGGGTGTGGGTCTTGAACTCCTCTTTCTTGTGGGTGGCGGAATTATACAAATACATAACGGTTCTCCTTCTATCTACATTATATTATTATGCCGAACAAAAACGCCTCCCATGCCGTAGGGCATGAGAGGCGAAAAAGACTTCGCGGTTCCACTCTCGTTTATCACTCAAGTCCGGCCATAACGCAGGCCATGCGGAGGGCATCCACATCCCTCGCGCTCCCGGACGCACTTTCCGCACCGCTCGGCAGGACGGCTTTCAGCCGGTGGCCGTCCCTCTCTTGGCAAAGCCCTGATGCATACTCTTTCCGATCAACGCGCTATTCGGTTCAGTTAATAGTAGCAGGAATTTCCCCGCCTGTCAAGTGCTCTGTTTCCGCGGCGGGTACGCCTCCCGCCGGTCTGTCAGCCCCAGTAAGTAGTCAACGCTGACATCGTAATACCGTGCTATCCGTATCAGCACATCCGTCGGTATATCTCTTTTTCCCGATTCGTAATAAGAATAGCAGACCTGCGTGCACTGTAAATACTCCGCCATGTCCTGCTGCCGCAAGTCCGCATCCTCCCGGAGATCGCGTATTCGTTGATACATTCTGCACCTCACCGCTTGAGATACAAAAAGTATAGACAAAACATTTTGTTTTATTGACAAATATAACGAACTGTTATACAATATACAAAAACAGAGGGAGGTCTTATTGTGGACAAACAAACCCGCCCCGGAGAGAACGAAGCTGTCGCCAGCGTAGTCCTCGGTATCGTTTCATGCGTATTGGTTGTGCCCCTCTTTCTCACCGCACAACGTTATAACCCCATTTTGTATACCGCCATTCCCGCTGGATTATCTGGATTTTTTGGTATCGTTTTGTCCCATATATCTACGAAGAAAGGAAACTGCGGCAATCTCCGCCTTGCAGGGCTAATTCTTTCTTGGGTCGGTGCCATTTTTTCTGTGGTTTTCTGCGGCGTTCTTTTGGACTTCCTAAGAAGACTCTCTCGCTTCTCTTGATGGGCAACAAAAAAGAACGGCTTGCGCCGTTCTTTTTTGTTGTCATTTGACCTCTTTGAACACGTCGGCGTTTTTGGCGAAGTATTCGATGCCGGAGTACACGGTGGTCACCAGGATGACGCCCTGACACACATAGTTCAGCCACTGGGGAATGCCCAGCAGGATCAGGCAGATGCACACCATGGTGCTGGCGGTCTTGATCTTGCCCGACCAGCCGGCGGCGATGACCCTCCCCTTCTCCACGGCCACCAAACGCATACCGGACACGGCAAACTCCCGCAGCAGCACGATGGCCAGCACCCACGCGGCGAAGGTACCCTCCTCCACGAACCAGCACAGTGCCGCCATCACCAGACACTTGTCCGCCAGCGGGTCCATGAACTTCCCAAAATCGGAGACCTGATTATAGTGCCGGGCAATGTAGCCGTCCAGCAGGTCGGTCAAACAGGCCACGATGTAGATGCCCAGCGCCACATAGCGGCTGCCGGGAAAACCCCAGTACAACACCACCAAGAACGCGGGAATCATCAGCACCCGCAGGATCGTCAGTTTGTTCGCCGTAGTCATATATGTATCCGCCTTTCGCTTTTATCTCTCGCAGCATTATAGCACAGTGCCGCGCAAAGGGAAAGCCCCCTTTTACTCCGCCAACTCGCCGGTCAACTCGCCGTCCATGGTGCCGGTGATACGCACCGGCACGAACTCACCCGCCTCCACCTCATGGTCGGCGGTGAAATAGATGCGCCCGTCAATATCGGGGCTCTCGGCGTAGCTACGCCCCACGAACTGCATGGCCTCCTGGTCGAAGCCATCGCACAGCACCTCTGCCACAGTGCCCATACGGCTGTCGTTGAAGTCGTCCATGATTCGGGACTGTACGTCCACCACCAGCTCCGCCCGGCGCTCGGCCTCGGCGGTGTCCACACGGTTCAGCATACGCGCCGCCGGTGTCCCCTCCTCCGGGGAGTAGGGGAACACGCCCGCCCGTTCGATGCGGACCTCCCTCAGGAACTCGCACAGCTCCTCAAACGCCGCCTCGTCCTCAAAGGGCAGGCCGGTGATCAGGCTGGTCCGCAGCACCAGGCCGGGGATACGCTCCCGCAGCTCACGGAACAGTGCCAGCAACTCTGCCTTGTCGCCCCGGCGGTTCATGGCCTTCAGCACCCTGTCATTGCAGTGCTGGATGGGGATATCCAGATAGGGCAATACCTTCTCCTCCGCGGCGATGGTGTCGATCAGCTCGTCGGTAAACTCATCCGGATACAGATAGTGCAGCCGGATCCAGCGGAAGTCCAGCTTACACAGCTCCCGCAGCAGCGCCGCCAGCTTCTTTTCGCCGTACAGATCAATGCCGTAGCGGGTGATATCCTGAGCGATGACAATGCACTCCTTCACCCCGGCGTCAGCCAGATGCTTCGCCTCGGCCAGCACATCCTCCATGCGGCGGCTGCGGTATTTCCCGCGCAGAGAGGGTATCACACAGTATGCACAGCGGTTGTCGCAGCCCTCGGCAATACGCAGATAGGCATAGTGCCCCGGCGTAGTCAGCACCCGGTCGAATTCGTCGATCATCCCGTGGATATCGGCAAAGCGCCGGGGCGTGCCGCCAGCCATCATCTCGGAAAGCGCCGGCACGATCTCACCGTAGCTGCCGGTGCCCATGATGCCGTCCACCTCGGGTAGCTCGTCCAGTATCTCCTGCTGGTAGCGCTGGGTCAGGCACCCCGTCACCAGTATCTTACCCACCTGTCCCTCGGCCTTCAACGCCGCCACGGACAGTATGGTGTCGATCGCCTCCTCCTTGGCGCTGTCGATAAACCCGCAGGTGTTGATGACCACAGCGTCCGCACCGACGGGTGCCTTCAGCAGCGTATGCCCCGCATCGCGGCACAGAGCCATCATCTGCTCCGTGTTCACCAAATTCTTGGCACAGCCAAGGGAAATAAATGCAACCTTCACGTCGTATACCTCACGTCTCGTCTATTTCCTGCCCCCACTCATTGAGCACGGGCCGTATGTCATTCCAGGAAAACCCACGCCGCTGCAATGCCGCGGCCAGCTTCCGGCTGTCCTCCTGTGTCATGGGCCGGCCCCGCAGTCTGGCAGCCACCACCTTCCGCACGGCGTCCGCCGCCGGTGGCAGCTGTGTCAGCGCCTCGTCCCACAGTTCCCGGGGCACGCCCCGGCGATGCAGCTCCTGCCTCACCCGACCTGGGCCATAACCCATGGCCCCGTAATGCCGCACGATAACGCCGGCATAGCCCTCGTCATCCACCGCGCCGAGCGTCTCCAGCCAGTCGGCGGTGTCCGCCGCCTGCTCCTCCGTGGCGCCCTTTTTTGTCAAACGACGCTGCACCTCTTTTTTGGACAACATCCGTCCCGACGCCATCCGCGCCGCGGTCTGCTTCAGCTGAGACTGCTGTGCCGCCGCCTGTAATTCTACCACAAGCGCCGGCGACAAGTCCATGCCTTTGCATAAACCAAAGCGCAGAAGCTCCGCGCCGGTGATCCGAAGGAGGTCGCCCCCCTCCAGAAACACCAGCACGCGCTCCTGCTTGTGCTTTGATTTTTCAATGCGCTCGATCCGCATCAGTCTTCGTCGTCAAAATCGTCGGCGGACACGTCCACCGCCCGTCCGGCGGCCTTGGCCGCTACCCGGGACTGGCTGCCCATCAGCTTGTGGAAGTTCTCACGCACCGCCGTCTCCAACTTATCCGCCTCGTCCGGATGGTCGCGGAAGTACTGCTTGGCCGCGTCACGACCCTGACCCAGGCGCAACTCGCCCATATTGAACCAGGAACCACTCTTCTGCACCAGGTCCAGCTTCACCGCCAGATCCAGCAGGTCGCCCAGCTTGCTGATGCCCTCGCCGTACATGATATCGAACTCCGCCTCACGGAACGGAGGCGCCACCTTGTTCTTCACCACCTTGGCCCGGGTACGGTTGCCGATGACCTCGCCGCCGGACTTCAACGTCTCGATACGGCGCACGTCAATGCGGACGGAGGCATAGAACTTCAGTGCACGACCGCCGGTGGTGACCTCCGGGTTGCCGTACATGACACCCACCTTCTCGCGCAGCTGGTTGATGAAGATAACGATGGAATTAGTCTTGTTGATGATACCCGTCAGCTTGCGCAGGGCCTGGCTCATCAGTCGGGCGTGCAGGCCCACAAAGCTGTCGCCCATCTCACCCTCGATTTCCGCCCGGGGCACCAGCGCCGCCACGGAGTCCACCACCACTACGTCGATGGCGCCGCTGCGGACCAGGGCCTCGGTGATCTCCAGCGCCTGCTCGCCGGTGTCCGGCTGGGAGATAAGCATATCCTCCACGTTAACGCCCAGCGCCTTGGCATAGGTGGGGTCCAGAGCGTGCTCCGCGTCCACAAAGGCTACCTCGCCGCCCATTTTCTGGGCCTCGGCCAGCACGTGCAGTGCCAGCGTGGTCTTACCGGAGGACTCCGGTCCGTAGATCTCCACAATACGGCCCCGGGGCAGGCCGCCGATACCCAGCGCCAGATCCAGCGACAGTGAGCCGGTAGGAATGGACTCCACATTCAGCGTACTCTCCGCACCGTAGCGCATGATCGACCCCTTGCCGTACATCTTCTCGATCTGCTGCATGGCCGTCTCCAGCGCCTTCTTTTTGTCGGATACCACCGGTGCCGGGGCGACAGGTTCCTTTTTGACTGCCATAGTTCCGTCCTCCTCAAGTTCTGATGTGTCTAATATATCTCCCCAACTGTCCCAAAAAACGGACAGCCAACGTACGGTATCAAAGCTCCGTGTGCAGTACACCCTCCACCACCCGGGGAATACCGTTCAGGTCCGGGGTGATCTCCAGGTCGCCGAAGCCCACGCTCCGCATGATCCGCAGCACCTCGTCCGCCTGGCCGATACCCACCTCGAACAGCAGCCGCCCGCCCACGCGGAGCGCTGCTGTCCAGTGTCCGGCGATCGCTCGATAGAAGTCCAGCCCGTCCGCGCCGCCCCGCAGCGCCAGATGAGGCTCGTAGTCCCGCACAGACGCGTCCAGCTCCACGATGTCCCCATCGGGGATATAGGGCGGATTGGACACCATGCAGTCAAATTCCCCCAGATGGGCCGGCGGCTTCTCCCGCGCGTCCAGTTGCAAGGACACCACCCGCCCGGTCAGGTCATTGCGGCGGATGTTCTGGCGGCAGATACGCAGTGCGCCCTCGTCCAGCTCGCCCAACACCACATGACTCTCCGGCGCGTTTTTGGCCAGGGCCAGACCGATACAGCCCGAGCCTGCACACAGGTCCAGCACCCGGGGCTCGGCCACGGTCTTCAGGTACGTCAGCGCCCGATCCACCAATACCTCGGTGTCTGGCCGGGGGATCAGCACGCTCTCAGAGATATCCAGCGGCAGGCCATAGAACTCCCACTCGCCGATCAGGTACGCCACCGGCTCGCCGGCCAGATGGCGCTCCGCCAGGCGGCGCACCTGCTGTTCCACCGACTCCGGCACGTACAGCCGGCCATCCCGGCTCAACGCCTCCCGGGTCTTCCCGGAGGCGCAGCATACCAGCTCCCGAGACTCCAGCGTGGGATCGGGCAGTCCTGCCCGCAGGAATTGCTGCCGCACGTCCAAATACAAATTGTTATATGTGATCGCCATAATACGTACCGTTTTCACTTTCTTCGGTATTTTTCGGCGCTCTCCGCTGTTTTGCGCCCCGCCGCGCGACCCCGGCTTACCAGGTGTCGGTACCCTTCTCCTCCGGGATGACCAGCTTCATGGCCTCGATCGCCACCTCGATCATGCTGTCGTCCGGCTCGTGGGTCGTAAAGTTCTGCAGCCACATACCGGGGGCAGAGAGGACGCGCGTCAGCGCATTGTCGTGCGCCCCCACCATGCGGTTAAACTCGTAGGTAATGCCTACTACGGGCACCAGCAGCAGCAGCTTCACGCCCACACGGACCCACACGCTCTGCCAGTTGATGTAGGGGAACACCAGGCTGGAGACAATGATGGACACGATGATGACCACAAACAGGAAGCTGGTACCGCAGCGGGGGTGGTGCCGGGGCTGGATACGAACGTTCTCCACCGTCAGCGGCAATCCCGCCTCATAGCAGAAAATGGTCTTGTGCTCCGCACCGTGGTAGCAGAACACCCGGTATACGTCCTTCTGTCTGGAGCAGAGGATCATGTACGCCAGCAACACCAGGATCTTGACCACGCCCTCGATCAAATTGTGGATCGCTGGGCTTGTGGCGTGGAACAGCCCCGCCAGAAATGTAGGCAGCAGCATGAACAGCACCAGCATCAAGCCGATGCTCAGCACCACTGAAAAGCCCACCAGCAGCGATTGCAGTTTCTCCGCCGGCACGTGCTTGTTGAGCCATTCCTCCAGCTTGTCCGGCTTGGCATTCTCGTCCTCCGGGAAGTAATCTGCCGAGAACATCAGCGCCTTGACGCCGGTGATCATGGAGCCGATGAACGTCACCGCGCCCCGCAGAATGGGAACGCCCAGAATGGGGTAGTTGGCCTTGACGAATTTGCGCTGGGTCACCTTGGTGACCAGGCCCTCCGGTGAACGGACCACAATTGCGTCCTTCTCCGGGCCACGCATAAGTATTCCCTCGATCAGCGCCTGTCCGCCAATACTGGTACGGAAAGCGCCCTTTTTCTTTTCCATAGGTCTGCTGAATTCCTTTCTGACGCAAGCATAGCACAGCTCGCAATAAAATGCAACACTTGTTCGAGTTTTTTCTGTTTTTTTACAATTCCTGTTCAGCCTGCTTTTTCAGCGGCAAATACACCGTAACTACGGTGCCGCCGCCCTCGGCGTTGGCGATGTCCAGTCGTCCGCCATGGCGCTGGACGATCTCGTCGCAGACCGCCAGACCGATGCCGCTGCCCCGAGCCTTGGAGGACCCCTTGTAGAACTTCTGCTTCACATAGGGCAGCTCCGCCTCCGGTATACCGGGGCCGAAGTCCCGGATGGTGATCACATACTCCCCTTCCTGCTGACCCAGATGCACAGCGATGCGCTTGCCGCTGCCGCCGTGCTTGGCCGCATTGTCCAGCAGATTGCAGAACACCTGCTTCAGGCGTTCCGGGTCGCCGGAGATGACCTCGCCGTACTCCGCCCGATCACTGGAATACTCCAGGGCAATGCCGTCCTGACGAAACAGCTCCCGATAGCTGTACACCGCGTCCTCCAACTCCGCCTGCAGATCGGTGTCCTCCACCTGCAGGGTGAAGCGCCCATCCTCCAGGCGGGAAAATTGCAGCAGTTCCTCCACCATATTGGTCAGACGGCGGGACTCCTTCACCATGATCTGCACGCCTCGCTTGATCTGCTGCACGTCGTTGGACTCGTCTGCCAGCAGCGTTTCACCCCACCCGTTGATCGCCGTCAGTGGTGTCCGCAGCTCATGGGACACCGAGGAGATGAACTCGGACTTCATTCGTTCGCTCTCGCCGATCTTGCGGGACATATCGTTGATGTTGTCCACCAGCTCGCCCATTTCGTCGGAGTACTTGTTGGGTATCTGCACGCCGTAGCTGCCGCCGGAGATACGCTTGGCCGCCTCTGACACGGCGGACACGGGGGCCACCACATTGTTGATGAAGATCATACTGGACATGACGATCAACCCTACCACCGCCAGCATGACGCCGGCCACCAGCAGGACCGTCAGCAGCACCTGCCGGTCGATGTTCCCAATGGCGGTAACGTAGCGCATAACGCCCACCACCTGGCCGTTGAACTTCAGCAGGCCGGACACCGCCAGAATACGCTCCCCGGTGACGCTGTCACGGCCGATGTAGTCCTGCACCGTGCCGCTTTCCAGCGCCCGCAGTATCTCCGGCGTGCTGGGGTAGGTGCCGGTTGTGACGCCCCGGGTCGTGACCTCCACGCGGCCGGAGCTGTTAAGGAACTGCAGCTCGATCTTGTCGCTGTCGTCAAAGGCGGCGGCGTAGATCGTCGCGCTGCGGTAATACTCCCGATAGCTGGTCATCACATAGGTGTTGAAATAGTCCGCACCCGCCGCGGCCTTGGCCCGCAGGGTAGAGCGCGCACTGTTGTAGTAGTTGCTGGCAAAACCCACGGAGATGAGCACGCCCACCAGCAGCAATATGACCAGCACCGGTCCCATGCTGCCGGTGAGCCACCGGCGGCGCAGGCCCTGCACTTTATGCTTCTTTCCTGCCAAGGCGTTCATCTCCTTTCATCGCAAAATAAGGTATAGCGCACCTACGGGCGCGGCGCAAATCCTGACAGCGAGAGATTTTTTTGTCAGGACGAGCCACAGCGGCGCAGGCGTACTGTGTGTACGTCAAGCCGCTGCAACGAAGTTCTGGCGGAAAAGATCCGCTGTCACAGCCCCCATTTGTAGCCGAAACCCCAGATCGTCGTAATATAGGTTGGGTTCGTGGCATTGTCCTCGATCTTCAGCCGCAGGCGCCGGATATTCACGTCCACGATCTTGAGCTCGCCGAAATAGTCGTGGCCCCAGACCAAGTCCAGGATCTCCTCGCGTGAGAGCGCCTTGCCGGGGTTCTCCATAAACATCTTCATGATGGCGTACTCCACCTGGGTGAGCTTGATCCGCTGACCGTTCTTCTCCAGAGTACGGTTGCGGGTGTTCAGCAGGAAGGGCGGCTGGTCGATCTCACCGGCGTCCACGACACCGCCGCCGGACCGGCGCATCAGCGCGTCCACACGGGCGGTCAGCTCCGCCGGAGAGAAGGGCTTTGTCACATAGTCGTCGGCACCGGTCATCAATCCCGTCACCTTGTCCATTTCCTGGGACCGTGCGGTAAGCATAATGATGCCGATGGCAGCGTTGGTGGCGCGGATACGGCGGCAAACCTCAAACCCATCGATACCGGGCAGCATAATGTCCAGCAACGCCACTCGGACATCGCTGTGGATCTTCAGCTTTTCCAGTGCCTCCTCGCCTGTTTCCGCCTCCACCACCTCGTAGCCGGCGCGGCGGAGATTGATAACGATAAAGCTGCGGATGCTGGACTCGTCCTCCAGTACCAGTACCTTTTTCATGGCAGTCCCTCCTTGTCAGTTGCTCCAGCTGCCTACGATGAGGCTGAAGCTGCGGCGCAGCAGATCCTCATCCATGCCGTAATAGGCCGCCGCGTCATTCAGCTCGCCGGCGTAGATGGTGGCTGTCTGGCGGCGCAGCAGCACCCTCTTGCCCATGCGGCCGCGGTTCTCCCGGTTCTCGCCGGTGATGGTGTACAGGCTCAGCACCGGATCCCCGTTGATCGCCAGGCTGAACTGATTTTCATTGCTGATGCTGGTGGTGGCGGTCTCCACGCTCCAGTCCCACCAGCTCTCCGGTATGGTGAAATACCACCCGCAGGACAGGCTGTGGTACGTCTTGGCCACGGTGGACAACTGCCCGTCGCCGTCGCAGCAAAGCCAGCTGACCAGACCATCCGTCTGCTCCGCTGTCCAACTGGTGTCCGGACTGGGCAGCTCGATGATCCCGTCGCCGTTGATATCCTGAGGCAGCAGCTGGCGATAGGGGAACACGGCGTTGGACACACCAGTACTGCTGCCGCTGAGTGCCAAATTCACCAGCCCCAGATCCTGGCGGAACATCAGAATATCCGTGGCGGCCATACCCTGCTCGTCCACACCGGTGATGTACAGCGCCGGCGTGTCGGCATCCAGCCGACCGCTGACCAGACTACCCCTGTTCACCGAAGCCATGGTGCTGGACAGCACGCAGCGGTAGGCCACGCCCATCTGCTCCTCCTGCCAGCCGTAGAACTCCGCCACCGGCTGGCTGTCCGCGTCGGTACGAAGCACCAGTAGGCTGGGGATACCGTCACCATTCAGATCCTGTATGGTAAAGCGCGTGTAGCCGCTGGACATCAGCGCCACCGGCTCCCGCGCCACGGTGTACACCGCCACGGTCTGCACCTCGGCACTGATACGCCAGCCCACGATCAGCTCACGCCGGCCGTCGCCGTTCAGGTCCTGATAGTACACGCTGTCGATGGCAGTACCGCTGCTCTCGATGGTGCAGTAGCGGGCATAGCTGTCGCCCTCGATCTTAAATACAAATATTTTCAGCGGCTTTTCATCGCTGCTCATGCGAAAAAAGGCCAGGGCCTCCTGCTGCCCGTCGCCGTCCAGGTCAGCCATCTGCACCGACTGGATATTCCGCCCGCCGGTAGGTGAGGCGTACTCATAGCCCTGTGTGATCAGTGTCTCCAGCTCCTGGGTCAGGCCGGTGTACTCCTCCGCCATTCGCGGCAGGGTAAACAGTTCCTCCACTGAATCGTCAGAGAAACCGCAGCCAGTCAATGCCGCTGCCAGCAGCGCCAGCAGCCCGACCAGGCAGATATACCGTTTAAAACGCCGCATACAGCAGCACCTCCCTCCGGGTCATACTCTTACTTAAATATCATACCACATCTTGCACTGCTTTGGTAGAGGGAAAATCGTAAATAAACAGCAAATTAATGCCGGACGCAGAGAGCACCCCTTTCGGGGTGCTCTCTGTATTCCCCTGCCGGTGCAGGGTGGAAGACATCAGCCGTGGGAGGGATATCCTCTTAGGCATCGCGGCGGCCACGCCTCCCGCACAGCTTTACCGCGCCGGCCAGCGACAGGGCGGCGACCTCAGCGTATACGGCAATTCCCGCGTCAAAGGTCGTGGGGCTGACCGTCCTTTTCACAGATGCAGGGGGCTCGCTGTAGTAATAGGCGGCCGCCGTGTAGGACACGGAGGGCTTGGGGAACTCCAGATCCTCACCCTGCTCACCGTCTGTGGCTACCGGTGTCAAGATCGCGCTTTCATTGGTATAAAGCGCCTTTGACACGTCTACGTGTGTGGTGGTGTCATCCACATAACCGTCCCCATTCAGATCCATCACACCGTGGGTGCCGGCGGCGGGCGTACCGGCGAGCTTTACAGTGTAGGAAAGCTTGACCGGGGCAAAGTTGGAGACCGGTTCGTTGATTTTCCATGTGAAGCTGTCGGCGGCACCGTCGTACTCTATCTTGAAGCGGTAATTACTCTCATTCTGGTCGCCGCCGAAGTAGGTCACGTTTCTATCCTGCTTATATTGCAGTTCTTGCCCGCCAACGGTGAGACAAAACGTGCCGGGAACGAGATCGAAACTCTTGCCGACAGTATCCGCCACAGCGGAACCCTTATCAACAGCGTAGAGGACTTTATGTTGGATTGAGTTAAAATCGACTGCTCTCCCTCCCGCCAGTCTGTTCATAAAGGCGGTACCCCACTGCCGTGTTTCCCTTGCCAACACGGCATGGCACTGATAGCCCCTCTCCTGCATCGCTTTGTAGGTACTCTCTGTCAGGTACAGGGCTTTCTCCACATTTGAAACGTTTTCCTTTTTCTGCAGCAGTTTGCTATTTTCGGTCGGAGCCTGCCCAGTATATTGATAGTCCCAATTCTCGTTGTCGTTGTCTGTCCCCATTCTTCCGGCAATATCGCTCATCCAGTCATTGATGCAGCCCTTAGGAATAGACGTTTCTGCCTCTTCGTACTGCACGTTCAACTCACTTAGATTACCGCCCTGGTTAACACCATCCGGGTGTAGGCTTCTATCAAAGCTGCGCGTATACGGGGTAGTATGATCATCCCCCTTGCAAAACTGATAGGTAACGCCGTCACTGACAAATATCAGATGCTTGCGGTGCGGCTCGACCGCCGTATCGCCATCGAGCATTTTCTTGCCCGCAAGAAGTCCCGCATGCGTATTGCTGCCGCTGGATATAGTTTTCCTTATCGCAGCCTCAATGGTAGTATAGTTTCCCTCTGTAAGCTCCGTAAGCGGGAACGCAACATCTGCCGCCCGATTGAAAATAACAACGCCGACCTTGACCATCACACCGCGTTCCGTCACCTCTTTCTTCAGGTCGGCAAGAAGCGCTAACGCCTTATCCTCCAATTCTGCGCTTGTAGATTTGTCCAGCACAAAGACCACATCGCTGGCCAGTTTTTCCTCTGCGCTGGGAAGTGACAACGTAACGGTGGACCGATAGTCCTTATCCAGTACGGTGGCTGTCTTGGATCGAGACACATTCACCAAACTCGGAGTCACCTCCCCATCAGTCGGCACTGTCCCCCACGCAACAACGGCCGTTGTCAGCAGCAGGGCAAGCATTAGTAAAAAACAGCTTATCCTCCTCATTTTCTCCTCCTTTCCCATTGTACAGACCTCTTTGTTTCAATGCACAATTGAAACAAAGAGCAGTGGTACCACTGCTGGTTCGTGTATCTATTATATATTTTATGACGAAATGTCAAGCAGTTATTGATATATTGGTAATTTTTACCAAATTCGTATATCCCCTTCTATCAGCGGCAAAAAAGAGACATCCTCACGGATGTCTCTTTTTTGGTGCCGGTGACCGGACTCGAACCGGTACGCTGTCGCCAGCGGTGGATTTTGAGTCCACTACGTCTACCAATTCCATCACACCGGCAGATATTACCCGCACATTATACCGTAAATGGCCGGCGATTGCAAGACAAATTTACCCGCCGAAAGCACTGACGCCCAACAGGCTCAAGCCGCCCATGATGGCACCGGCCAGGAGGACGCCGGCGGCGCAGGCGAGGGTGCTTTTTTTGAAGTCCATATCGAGCAGGCTGGCGGCCAGAGTGCCCGTCCAGGCGCCGGTACCCGGCAGGGGTATCCCTACGAACAGCAGCAACGCCCAGTACAGTCCGCGGCCGGCTTTGGCCTGGAGCTTACGCCCGGCTTTCTCCCCTTTTTCCAGGCAAAAAGTGAAGAATTTTCCGATATACCTCTTATCTTTCCCCCATACAAGCACTTTTCGTGCAAAAAAATAAATGATGGGAACCGGCAGCATATTGCCCGCGATGGCGATCAGATACGTCAGCCACAGGGGCAGGTCGAAAGCCACGCCGTAGGGGATCGCGCCACGCAGCTCGATCAACGGCACCATGGAGACGAAAAAAACGATGACACAATGCTTAAACATATACGTTCCTTCACTTTACTTCATTGTATACCTTATTGTATCCTTACTGTGCTTTTTTTGTAACTGTCATTATACCCGAAGGTGCTCTCTTTGACAAGAACCACAAGGGCTGTTTAAGAAAAACCTAAAATTTCTACCGACTTTTTTACAGTTTCAGTCGACAAATACCACCTGTACCTGTTATACTACCTATAAGAAGATTTTATCATGGGAGGAAATGGGCCATGAGCGTTGCGGACGTCATATCGCTACTGGGCGGTATCGCACTGTTTTTGTTCGGTATGTCCCTGATGGGCGAGGGCCTGAAAAAGGTCGCCGGCAGCCGCCTGGAGCTGGTGCTCTACAAGCTGAGCAGCACACCGCTGAAGGGCGTGCTGCTGGGCACCGGCGTTACCGCTGTGATCCAGTCCTCCTCCGCCACCTCTGTGATGGTGGTGGGCTTCGTCAACTCCGGCATGATGAAGGTCAAGCAGGCCATCGGCGTGATCATGGGCGCCATACTGGGTACCAGTGTCACCGGGTGGATCCTGTGCCTGTCTTCCCTGGAGGGCGGCAGCGGCGTGGTACAGCTGCTGAGCACCGAGGTGCTTACCGGCATCGTGGCCGTGGTCGGTATCATCCTGCGGATGTTCACCGGCAAGACCAGCAACCGCTATGTGGGCGAGATCCTGCTGGGCTTCGCGGTGCTGATGTACGGTATGTCCGCCATGTCCGGCGCGGTGTCCCCCCTGCGGGAGAGCGAGGCCTTTATCCGCATCCTGACCAGCTTCTCCAACCCCATTTTAGGTATTCTGGTGGGTCTGGCGTTCACCAGCGTTTTGCAGAGCGCCTCCGCCGCGGTGGGTATTTTGCAGGCGCTGGCCATTACCGGCGCTGTCACCTTTGAGGTGGCCCTGCCCATCGTCATGGGCATCGCCATCGGCGCGGCGGTGCCTGTGCTGCTGTCCGCCCTGGGCGCCAACCTCAACGGCAAGCGCACCGCCTTTATCTATCTGCTGATCGACGTGCTGGGCGTGCTGATCTGGGCGCTGCTGTTCTACGGCGCCAACGCCATTATCCACTTCACCTTTTTGGACACGGTCATGTCCTCTGTGTCCATCGCACTGATGAACACCCTGTTCCGCCTGGCCACCGTGATCGTGCTGCTGCCCTGCATCGGGCTGATGGAGCACATGGTGGAGCTGCTGTTCCCCGACGACGGCTCCGCCGCCGAGGAACAGGAGATGGACCGGCTGGAGGAGCGCTTTTTGCAGCACCCGGCGCTGTCCATCGAGCAGAGCCGGCTGGTGACCAACTCCATGGCCGAACGGGCCGAGGGCAACCTGCTGATGGCCGTGGGCCTGCGGAACCGCTGGTCCGACAAGGATTTCCGCATGGTGGGTGAGACGGAGTCCGTTATCGACCGCTATGAGGACAAGCTGGGCACCTATCTGATGAAGATCACCAGCAAGTCCCTGTCTCAATCCCAGAGCGAGGAGGTCAGCAAATACCTGCACACCATCTCCGACTTTGAGCGCATCTCCGACCACGCACTGAACATTTCGGAGGCCGCCAAGGAGATACACGACAAGGATCTGCAATTCTCCCCTGAGGCCTGTCATGAGCTGGACGTGATAGAGTCCGCCGTCCGGGAGATATTGTCCATCGCCGTGGGCGCCTTTGTGGAAAACGATCCCCAGCGGGCCGCCCGGGTGGAGCCGCTGGAGGAGATCATCGACGGCCTGTGCGACGAGATGAAGTCCCACCACGTGGACCGGCTGCAGTCCGGCAGCTGCACGCTGAACCAGGGGTTCGTGTTCAACGACCTGCTGACCAACTACGAGCGCGTGGCGGACCACTGCTCCAACATCGCCGTGGCTATTATCGAGCTGGAGTCCGACTCCTTCGACACCCATGAGTATCTGAACAGTGTCCGGGCCATGAAGTCCAGTTCCTTCGCGCGGTACTATGAGGAGTACAAGCAGGAATATCATCTGTGAAAAACAGCCCTCCGGCGGTGGCCGGAGGGCTGTTTTTTTGTGTGCCGGGATGGGGAGTTTCGCGCTCCGGCGGCGAGTGCATTATTTGTCTCCGGCGGGGATAATTTCGCGCCTGCGGGCGCAAGCCTCCGGCGGCCACATTTCTTTCTGCGAAGAAAGAAATGTGGGAAAGAAAGTCG
>OHBE01001825.1_pt1 | contig 17129 bp, 15 predicted proteins | sample 1577231 | NCBI WGS metagenome assembly OHBE01 (sample SAMEA3541506, study PRJEB24748) | human gut metagenome | biome: human gut; feature: human-associated habitat; material: faeces | place: China | collected 2012 | reverse complement strand
TCCTCTCATATGAGACCATAGTATCCTCTCGTATGAGACCATAGTATCCTCTCATAGGAGACCATAGTATCCTCTCGTATGAGACCATAGTATCCTCTCATAGGAGACCATAGTATCCTCTCGTATAAACTCACCTTATTAGCTCGAAACACAACACCCGATCTCAAGGTATCGGAGGAGAAAGAGAGAAGCCTACACACAATAGCGGAAAAGCACCGCCCCCTACAGTCCATTGAGTATAGGAAAAGATAAAAAGGGTGTATCGACAACTCCAATTCCACGAGACTTAAGCTCGAAATTGGGTTGTGATACACCCTTCTATTTCTATTGACGGCCCTCCCCCTCGGGAGAGAATGGCGATTTACTCTTTTGTTATCAGCCGGCTGATTTTCCTATGGCCTTTGCACTGCATATCGACGACATAATTGCCCCGTCCCAAATCGGAGACATCAATACTCAACTTAGAGCTACCGGCATTGCCGACCACCACAAGCGGCCTGCCATACATATCTATAATACGAATGGCGCTTACATCACCCACATTGTCCAGCATCAGCCTATCCGTAGTCGGATTGGGATAAATCCGAATACCTTCTTGTTCTACCTCTTGCAGGCTTTGGTAGTTCAGGATTCTGATGTCATCCATAGCCATTTGATAGGTACCGTTTTTCACGAAAGCCACCTTGATGTCTTTCCCCTTCCATTGAGACAAATCGAAAGTGTATTCTTCCACGTAGTGAAGAGGTGAGTTGAACTCATTGGCCAATAAATACCCCTGCTCCCAAGCGTCTTTGGAATAGTCATATATCATGATATAGAACTTATTCACATACATGGCTTCGGAATGATACCATAGCCAGTACTTGATCAGGGTAGAACCACCGGTAGGCACCTTGAACTTCGGAGTCATCAGCCAGTCGTGTATAGACGTCTGGTTGGGCGTGGCACCTATCCACGCCGCAGAATCACCGGAGTGCACATAGCCGAAACCGCCTTGCGGATCTGTCAAATCCCACTGCTCCCAAGATTCCAGACCGGTGGAAGGATAGGGCTGGGGGCTTGTCGTAATAGCGTCGGATACTCCCGTAGTCCAACCCGGGTCAAATCCCGGCCCTTCAAAACCAGTGGTAACAAGAGTCTCTTGTGCCAAACCGATAAGGCTAAAGCATAAGCCCAATACCGAAACAAATAACAACTTTCTCATAACATTTTGAATTAAATGACACATTTATGTTTCACAACACTTCTCAACTTAAGTTACAGCCATATAAAAGGCGTTGTCGCAAATTTAGGATAAAAGAGCCAAGAAACAACAGAGGGAGAAAGAGCGGCCGGACTTAAAAAGAAAAGGCCTTCTAAATCTGCACTTTGTTCGCAGAATCTAAAAGGCCTGTTCAAAAGTTAATACGATCAAGAAAAACGGAGGATGTCCGTAATCTCTTCCGAAAGAGATAGGCTTATCGCCTGCGACCGATCAGATTGAGAAACTCTTCGCGAGTGGTCGATTCCTCAAAAGCTCCTGTAAAGTCACTGGTCGTAGTCAGAGAGTTTTGCTTCTCCACTCCACGCATCTGCATGCACATGTGCTGTGCTTCGATAACGACGATCACCCCGAGAGGGTTCAGCGTATTCTGGATGCACTCCTTGATTTGTGTAGTCAGCCGTTCCTGTACCTGAAGACGACGGGCAAATACATCGACCACTCGGGGCAACTTGCTCAGTCCGGTTATATACCGATTGGGGATATAGCCCACATGGGCCTTACCGAAGAACGGCAACATGTGGTGCTCACACATCGAAAAGAAATCGATGTCCTTGACGATGACCATTTGCTGATAGTCTTCTTCGAACATCGCTGCGCGAAGGATGGCTTCAGGATCCTCGTTATATCCTTTGGTCAGAAACTGCATGGCCTTAGCCACACGTAGCGGAGTTTTGAGCAGCCCTTCACGCTTAGGGTCTTCGCCGAGCAACGACAGTACTTGGGCGTAATGCTGTTGCAAGCGGCTGCAGGCTTCTTCTTTTTCTATTTCTGTCATTTGTCAGTATCCTTGACGAATCTTATCTCGTACGACATAAATCTCCCGTGCATATGAAGGGAATGATTTTTTGAGTTGTTGCTTAGCTTCTTCAGCTTCCTCACGAGAGCTGAAATCTCCTACAAGGAGCCGCCAAAAAGGTGCTCGGTAAGTCAGATAGCAATGCATCTCGGGATGCAGCTGCGTTATCTGAGCTGCTCGTCGATTGGCTTCTCGCTTAGAGGCAGCCATATTGCCATTGTATACCTGTATCCGATAGCCTTGGATCAAACGGATATTGCTCTCGCCCTCGATCAAACCGGCCAAACGTCCGGATACCTTGCCCACGGCAGCTTTTACGGATGCAGGCTGATAGATGGTGATGATGCCTTCTCCTTCGTGCTCCGCACTGAGAGCTTCGAAGATGCTGATCGGGGCTTTGCTATGCGCCGATGTGGAAACCTGAGCTTCCGATGACGAATGGCAAACCAACGAAAGCAATAGGAGACTAAAAAAGAAAATCGGTTTCATCTCGTTCGTTTCTCCTTTTGATAAAACTCGCCCGAAAGGGTGTGAAAACAATAAGCAATCTCAGAATGCTTCGATGATAGGCAAGAATTTGTCTACCGAGAGAGAAGCCCCTCCGATAAGCCCACCATCTACATCCGCACGGCTAAAGAGTTCTTTGGCATTGGCTGCATTGCAACTGCCTCCATAGAGAATGGAACAACCGTTCGCAACCTCTTTTCCATATTTAGCGGCTATACTCTTACGAATATGTGCATGCATCTCTTGAGCTTGGTCTGCCGTAGCCGTCTTACCCGTACCGATGGCCCACACAGGTTCGTAAGCAAGGATCAATTTGGCAAAGTCGGTCTGATCCAAAGTAAACAGGGCTTCTTCCACCTGACGAGCGACTACCTCGAAGTGCTTGCCTGCTTCGCGCTCTTCCAAGACTTCGCCAACACAGAAAATGGGGGTCAAGCCGTTGGACAAAGCCAACTTCACCTTCTCCATCAGGATTGGGGATGTTTCATGATAGTAAGCACGGCGTTCGCTATGTCCTATAATCACATACCGAGCACCGGTACTGGCTACCATAGCAGCAGAGACCTCTCCGGTATATGCACCCGACTCCTTATCGGCACAGTTTTCAGCTGCAACTCCGATACGTGTGGTATCGATGGCTGCCGCAATACTTGCCAAATGGATGAATGGAGTTCCGATAATCACGTCACAGTTGATCGTACGCCCTTTCAAAGCTGCGTCCAACTCCTTTGCCAATGCAAGCCCCTCTTGGAGGGTTTTGTTCATTTTCCAGTTGCCTGCTACGATGTTTTTTCTCATACTGATAATGGTTTTACAGGATTAGTATCTGTCAATATTTCAATGCCTTGCTATTATTTTCTGTTTCGCTTTGTTCTGTTTCGACTCCTTTACGAAGCGACCCGATGCAAAAAACGACCTTGCGAATACATCCGAACAAAAGGAGAATAACCCACAAAGCCAATACAAGCAACCTCCCCCAATAAGAAGGTTGATAAAGCTCATTGCCTATATAACGATCGAAAAAAGCTTGGGCTTGTCCCACACCGGGGAAATTCGCATCACTAACCTTGCCTCGGATTACACCATCCCGCAAAATAACCAAAGAGGGATTGCCGCGCGTAATGGTCTTAACGGTAACAGCATCGAGGAAAAGCATCGGGTAATCAGCACCGGTATTGTATCGCCATGTGGAAACATCATCCGAAGTGGAAGCCGATACGCCGTAGAAATCCCAAGCATGTTCCTGAGCATAATCATACATCTCACTGATATTGTCCATCTTATCGTCGCTTGCATTCTCCCAATCGGGTGAAAGGAGCAAGAGAGTAATCCCCTTTTTATTGACGATTTCGGATGTAACATCTTCACCCCCACGAAGCAAAAGGAAGTCAGTGACGGGAGGTGTATAGCCTTTTTTAATCAGTTTCTCGTGCCTATCTACGTATGTCCAGCTGTCGTCAGGCAAATGATCCATATCGAACTCCTGTCGCTTGCCATTCTTTTCGTACACAAAGACATATTCATATACGTCTTCCGGAGCACCGGCAGGCACCTGCGTAAGCTCACGCAGTGATTTACCGACCTTGAAAGGTCTGAAATCTACCATCGGCAAATAGATCTGATTTGCTATGGTAAAGATTATGATACCACTGACGGCCAAAATAGCCGGAAGCCAACGTCCATTGACGGAATATAGCGTTTGTATTCGACGAGGTTTTTTCAGCAAGAAAGCTGCTGCCGCAAAGAGAACCACATTTTTGAAGAATGTGTGCCAATTAGTCAATAGAAAAGCTTCCCCGAAACATCCACAGTCGGCCACCGGGTTGAATATGGCCAAATAGAGTGTAAGCGGAGTCATGACAGCCATAAAGAGAAAGATGAAGCGAGCTGCCATGCGTCTGTAGATACCCATCAAGAGAAACGCTCCTACGATGAACTCACTACAGCAAAGCAAAATGCTAAGAATAAGGGATAAGCCCTCGGACTTAGGCAAAGCAAAAACAGTAAAATACTCACTGATTTTGATCGCTCCTCCCTGCGGATCGATAGCCTTCAGAAAGCCCGAAACAACGAAGGTCAGACCTAATATGATTCGAGAAAGCTCAGCAAGGAAACGTTTCATCCGTTCAACTGTATCAATGCGAAGATGGCATAGTTGATCATATCCATGTAGTTGGCATCCACCCCTTCGGATATATATGTATCACCTCCGAGATCTTCTATCTCTTTAGTGCGAAATACCTTAGTCAGAATCAAGTCGGCAAAGGATGACACACGCATCTGTCTCCACGCCTCTCCATAGTCATGATTCTTATCAAGCATCAGCGACATGGCTTCACGAATCTTGAGGTCATACAGGCGCAGAGCTTCCTCTGTCTCCATCTTAGGTGTGTCAGCTACTCCCAGCTCCAATTGGATGAGAGCTATTACTCCATAATTGACGACACCTATAAACTCAGACTCCACTCCTTCATCCACTTTACTCAAACCTTTCATCTGAATATTTCGAATGCGGTTGGCCTTGATATAAAGCTGATCTGTCAGAGACGACGGACGCATCACTCGCCACGAAGCTCCATAGTCGTGCAGTTTTTTCTGAAAAACCTCACGACAAATATCAATCACGTGCTCGAACTGCTCTACTGTATTTGGCTTGGCTGTAGTCATTTCTTTCTTTGCTTCTTCTCCGTTTTTTCCACTTTTTCGGCTTTCTCCTCCTCGGTCTTCTTGCCAAAGGAATATATATCGGTGGTATCGATGACTTTCTCTTCGAGCAAAGCTTCTTTCAACACCTCGTTAATGTTGGACACATAGTGGAACTTCAAGCCCTTCAGATAGATATCGTTTATCTCCTCTATGTCCTTGCGATTCTCTTCGCACAAGATTATTTCCGTGATACCGGAACGTTTGGCAGCCAATATCTTCTCCTTGATTCCACCTACAGGAAGCACCTTTCCTCTTAGAGTGATTTCTCCTGTCATGGCAATACCGGCCCGCACTTTTCGACGGGTAAGAGCCGACACCAGCGAAGTCACCATCGTAATACCTGCACTCGGACCGTCTTTCGGGATAGCACCTTCGGGAACATGTACGTGTACCTGCCAATTATTGAAAATTTCCTGAGAGATGCCCAACTCATCACTATGGGCACGAATATAATCCAAGGCTATTACGGCCGACTCTTTCATCACATCGCCCAGATTACCCGTAAGCGTGAGCTTCGGTTCGCGTCCGCGGTGCAGACTCGTCTCGATGAACAGGATCTCCCCTCCCACCGAAGTCCAAGCCAATCCGATCACAACGCCTGCATCGCCATTGCCTTGATATCGATCACGCGTATAGCGGGGCGCTCTCAAGAAAGTAACCAAGTCGGACGGTTCCACCTTGGTAGTATGTACCACATTCATGGCGGCCTCCTTTGTTATCTTACGGATCACAGCTGCGATCTGCTTCTCCAACGTACGCACTCCACTCTCTCTGGTGTAGTCGTCGATCAGCTTTTCTATGGTTTTTTTGGAGAACTTGATGTCGTTCTTTCTGAATCCATGCTCCACAAGTTGCTTTGGAATCAGATGGCGGGCAGCGATCTCCACTTTTTCTTCTATGATATAACCGCTCACATCGATCAGCTCCATTCTGTCCAAAAGAGGACGAGAGATACTGCTCAAACTGTTGGCCGTAGCGATAAAAAGGACATGACTGAGGTCGAAGTCTATATCCAGATAATTGTCATGAAAAGCATTGTTCTGCTCCGGATCAAGGACTTCGAGCAAAGCAGAAGAAGGATCGCCCTTGTAGTCGCTGTCGATCTTGTCTATTTCGTCGAGGACAAAGACGGGATTAGATGTACCTGCTCGCTGCAAACTCTGAATGATCCGTCCGCACATAGCACCGATGTAGGTACGTCGGTGTCCACGAATCTCAGCTTCGTCATGCAAGCCCCCTAAAGAAATGCGTACATATTTACGACCCAAGCTCTCGGCAATGCTCTTACCAAGAGAGGTCTTACCCACTCCCGGAGGGCCGTACAGACAGATGATGGGCGACTTCATATCGCCTTTCATCTTGAGGACAGCCAGATGCTCTATGATTCTCTCTTTTACTTTCTCAAGACCGAAATGATCTCTATCCAAAACGGATTGGGCACGCTTCAGGTTGAAATTATCTTTACTGAATACGCCCCACGGCAGACTGATGATGGTCTGTACATACTGCATCTGTACGGAGTAGTCGGGCGATTGAGGATGTAGCCGTTCCAGCTTGCGGAGTTCTTTCTCGAAAGTCTCTGCCACCTCGCTGCTCCACTTCATCGTAGCAGCTTTGGTACGCAGCTCCTGCACCTCGATGTCGTTTATATTGCCACCCAGTTCCTCCTGAATCGTCTTGATTTGCTGCTGCAGGAAGTACTCTTTCTGCTGCTTGTCCATCTCCTCGCGCGTCTTCATCTGAATAGAAGCTTTCAGTTCCATTACCTGAAGCTCCTTGTGCAAGAGGTAGAGAAGACGATAGCCACGATCCTTCATCTTGCTGATTTCCAGCAATTCTTGCTTGACGGCTATGCTCGTGGATATATTGGCCGATGCAAAGTTGATCTGATACATCGGATTCTTGTTCCGTCTCATCGAGAGGATAAGCTCCCGAGGGGGTCTTTCGACCATCAGCTCCATCATCTTCAGACTCATATCCTGTATGGTGGAGACGAGTGCTTCGAACTCGTGATCTTTGTTCTTCCCGGGGAGAATGTCTGGGAGCAGCTTCACGCGACCCTTCATAAAAGGTTCCGTAGCCGTTATCTCCTGCAGCGCAAATCGCTGGCGGCCTTGTACGATAGCCGTGGTAGTACCATCGGGCATCTCCAGCACTCTGATGATTTCAGCCACGACCCCGACATCATACAAATCGGCACGATCCGGTTCCTCCACATCCATATCGCGCTGTGAAACGGCACCGAAATAGACACCCTTCTTCTCCACGTAGCGGATCAGCTTGAGCGATTTTTCTCGTCCGACCATGATAGGCATGGCCACACCGGGGAAGAGAATCATATTGCGGAGAGCCAAAATCGGCATCTCCTCCTGCATATGATCTTCTTTCACCTTGAAATCCTCATCTTCTTCACAAACGGAAAGCACCGGAAAGAATACGGGGAAACCATCATCCTCGTCGTCCTCTCCCAGGCGTATATATTTTCTATCAATCATCTTTAGTCTTCTTTAGCTCGGCTCAAAATACCGAGCTACAAATATATGAAATCCCGTCGGGCTTCTATACTTCTATACATTTATACATCCCGACAGCAAGAGCAGCACCGGACAAAAAGGGAAGGGGCTGTGTCGAAAAAAACAATCTCGACGCAGCCTCTCCTTAGGGCAGAGTTACTATGATAATACAGATCTCCGATCGGGATCAGCCACGGATGCGATCCTCGAAAGCAGAAAGAGCAGCTTTGGCTCCTTCGCCCATGGCAATGACTATCTGTTTGTAGGGCACAGTGGTACAGTCACCTGCAGCATATATGCCGGGCGTATTGGTACGGCATGAAGTATCGATGAGTACTTCACCTCGGCTGTTTGTTTCCACCAAATCCTTCACAAGGGCTGTATTGGCGGCAAGACCGATCTGTACGAATACGCCACTGAGTGCGATTTGCTTTTCCTCACCCGTATTGCGATCGGTAAGCAGTATTCCCTCCACTTTCTGTCCGTTGCCCATGATTTCTTTGGTAGCAGTACTGAGGAGGATGTCGATATTGGCCGTTTCACGTGCTTTCTTTTGAAGCACCTCATCAGCCCTGAGTACATCCAGAAACTCTACTACAGTGACATGCTCGCATATACCGGCCAAATCGATGGCAGCTTCCAGACCGGAATTGCCTCCACCGACCACGGCCACACGCTTGCCTTTGAAGAAAGGCCCATCGCAGTGAGCGCAGTAGGCTACACCATTACCCGTATATTCTTTCTCGCCGGGTACACCGAGCTTGCGCCATGAAGCACCCGTAGCCATGATAAGAGCCGGAGCCGTGAAGACTTCTCCGGAAGTCACTTCCACACGGAATATACCTTCTTGTTGTGTGATGGACGACACGGTTCGGGCCTCGAAGAGGGAAATCGTATTGGCCTTGATGTGAGAATTGAGGTTGGATGCAAGTTCCGATCCTGTGGTGTAAGGCACGGAAATCAGGTTCTCGATCCCGACCGTTTCGTTTACTTGGCCGCCTACCCGTTCGGCTACGATGGCTACCTTCAGCCCCTTACGAGCAGAATAGATGGCTGCAGCCGACCCGGCCGGGCCACCACCCACGACAAGGAGGTCGAAAGGCCGCAGCGTCTTATCTGCCGACTCGGCAGGGACAGAGCCATATTTGGCTTCTATCTTGTTCAGCAAGGCAGCCATATCGCCACGCCCCACATGGATCACTTCATCTCCGGCCATAACCGTCGGAACGGAAGCGATGCCCAACGACTCCACTTCGTCCGGGAAGAAAGAACCATCGACCATGGTGTGGTTGATAGTCGGATTGAGAATGGCAATCATATTGAGGGTCTGCACCACATCGGGACAATTCGTACAAGAGAGGGATACATAGGTTTTCAGCTCTATCGGCCCATTGATACGGCGGATTCTATCCTGTACTCCTTCATCGGGGATATTCCTTCCGATGCCGTCATTGTTGAGAATAGCAAGAAGCAGTGAGCTAAATTCATGGCCACCCGGGATACCACGGAAGCCGATCCCGCTATCCGCTCCGTCTACGAGCAGATCGATACGAAAATCATCTGCCGCATTGTATTCCGCACGAACATGATCCGAAACGGATGCAAGCCCATCAAGCATTTCCTTCGCCTCGTTGTAGGAAGGATGAGACGTATGAGCATTGAGTCGTAATGTATAGGACTTTTTCAGTTGGGCAAAGTAAGAGCCCACTTGGGTAAGAGTATCTTTATCAAGCATAGTCGTTAGGATAATGATTAAAAAGGATCTTAATCAAGAGTTCCGATTGTCTCACTGTATTCGGAGAAACAGTATGGAGAACTCTTTCGTGCCTTAAAGAAAGAGGGTGTGTTGTGATCGCTTCATTATGCGATTCCGACACACCCTCTCTCCTCGGTTTACTGCTTAGATCTTACCAACGAGATCAATGCTCGGTTTCAGTGTCTGCTGACCTTCGCGCCACTTGGCCGGACATACCTGACCATCGTGAGCAGCTACGTATTGTGCAGCCTTGATCTTACGGAGGATCTCTTCTGCATCACGACCTACGCTGTTGTCGTTCAGCTCTACGATTTTGATAATGCCTTCGGGGTTGATCACGAAAGAGCCACGGTAAGCCATGTGAACATCATCGATCAGGATACCCAGATCGCGAGTGAGTGCACCGGAGGGATCGGCCAACATGGGATACTGTACCTTCTTGATCGCAGGAGAAGCGTCGGCCCAAGCCTTGTGTACGAAGTGGGTATCGCAACTGCAAGAGTAAACCTCTACTCCAAGTTGCTTGAATTCTTCATATTTATTGGCTAGGTCTTCCAATTCCGTCGGGCATACAAATGTAAAGTCACCGGGATAGAAAACGACCAAAGACCACTTGCCTTTCAGGTCTTCGTTGGTGATTACTTTGAATTCGCCATTGTGATAGGCATTGAGTTTGAACTCGGGGAAAACGGTGTTCAGGATAGGAGTCATAATGCTTTTGTTTTTAGTTTAGTATGAACGTTTGTTTCAGGTGCAAAACTATGTGTACTATCCTCCGTCCGCAACAGCCTCGATATATCAGACCATTGACCGCATCTATATAAGTGAGTCTGTCGCACGGTATTTTCTTGGAGATTTCATTGTCAATCGACTGATTTTTAGTGCCTTTATAGATATAAGAAACCTTCTCTTTTTTCAAGGGTGTCAAATAGGCTATGAACATGGATTTGTGGACATCGTATTGGGTGAAGGGGGCTGATATTCCTCGTTTGAAAGATAATAGGCAGTCCCCTTCGACGACCACCCGGAGAATGGAATGAGGAAAAAAGGAAACTGCGCCTTCTTATGAAACATTAAGAAGGCGCAGTTTTCGTTTAAATCTTAGCTCAATAAATCAAGGAACTAAGACTTTAAGGAAATGCATTACACCGTTTGCCGTTATACGGACAACATAGACACCGGGGACAAGGGATTCATTTTTGACAAGTTGACCAGTTGCATTGAATACTTCCATCTTGGAATACTCTTCCTCTACAACAATTTTGCCATTCTGAACATATGCTTTGACAGAGGGGGTAGCAACAATTTGTTCTGTAGCTGTAGGCTCTGCTTTATCAAGGCTTTCTTGCCCGGCATTGATAATAGAATGGTTTTCCGCATTGGACATTGGATGGTGTACGAAAGCAAGAACATCTGTATCTTTAATTTCAAAGCCATCCAACTTAAATTCTTTCTTGATGGTAAAACTTCCATCGGCTGCAATATTTAAAGCGTCTCCTTTTACATCTGTGGAGAGAATCATTAACACAGTATGTTGGTGGAGATATCCATCCCCAGCTCCATTTTGCGGATTAATAGGCTTCATATTGTTTTTCAATACATATGCAGTCAACATAAGAGGTTTCCCTATGAGGTCAGCATCGACTTTACCAGTAAATGTAGCTGTACATACATCTTCCGGTGTTGCACCTTTGGTCAATTTAAGGTTTACCTCTGCAGGGGCTGTTCCATCACCAAAACCTTTCATAATCTTATTTTTAATTGCTATTGGAGCACCTATTGAAAGATTTTCACCTTTTTTCTCCATACGGCAAACTGAAAAAGTCGGAAAACCCGGAATGCCCAATGTTTGATCCAATGCAATGAAAAGTTGGCCAACACGAGGCCATTTTTTTGAGATCCCATCATTATAATGAACAAATGTCTGAAAAACACGCTCCTTATATTCATCATCCAACATTTCAATTGCTTTTGCAATGCGCTCTTTACCACCTGGACAGTAACCGCACCATTCGGCAGTAAATACCTCCAACACCACATTCTTCTTAAAAGAACCTTTCATGTCAGCAGAGGTTTTCAACTCTTGTGCATTGACATTAAACAAAGCCATACTACTTAGGATAGCAGCAGAGAGTAATAATCTTTTCATGTTCGTTTATCTTTTTTGTTAGTGAAACATTTTGTTTGATTTTCCGTATTTCGGGCACCAAAATACGATAGATAGATGAAATCTGCAAATACTTTGCCTCTGTTATCGTCCTTGTCGTTTACGTTCTGTCTCGTCGAGGATAATTTTACGCATGCGCATGCTTTTCGGCGTCACCTCCACATACTCGTCATACTTGATATACTCCAAAGCATCTTCGAGGCTGAATACCACCGGTGGAGCCAGTGACACCTTATCATCGCTACCGGAAGCACGCATATTGGTAAGCTTTTTGCTCTTGCAGACGTTGACGCAGAGATCGCCCTCCTTCGTGTGCTCGCCCACGACCTGACCGGCATAGACCTCCTCCTGCGGAGAGATGAAGAAGCGTCCACGGCTTTGGAGATTATTCAGGGCATAGGCATAGGCCGTTCCGCTTTCGAGCGCAATGATCGACCCGTTGTTGCGCCGCTCTATCTCCCCTTTCCACGGTTGGAATTCCAAGAAGCGGTGCGCGATTACGGCCTCTCCTGCCGATGCTGTCAGTACGGCATTGTTGAGTCCGATGATCCCTCGTGAAGGGATATGGAACTCCATAAACACCCGGTCGTTCTTGTTTTCCATCATCACCATCTCTCCCTTGCGACGGGTCACTATGTCAATGATACGACTGGAGGACTCTTCCGGCAGATTGATCGAAAGAAGCTCTATCGGTTCGCACCGCTCGCCGTCTATCTCTTTGATGATCACTTGGGGCTGCCCCACTTGAAGTTCGTACCCCTCGCGGCGCATGGTCTCGATAAGAACGGAAAGATGCAGTACGCCACGCCCGAATACGAGCCAGCTGTCGGCGTTATCGGTGGTCTCCACACGAAGAGCCAGATTCTTGTCCAGTTCTCGCATCAGACGGTCGTGAATATGCCGGCTGGTGACATACTTACCCTCCTTGCCATAGAACGGCGAGTTGTTGATGGTAAAGAGCATACTCATCGTCGGCTCATCGATCGCAATAGCCTGAAGAGCTTCGGGAGCATTGGCATCGGCAATGGTCTCTCCGATTTCGAAACTTTCCAAACCGATGATAGCGCATATATCTCCTGCATCCACATGGTCGGCTTTGGCTCGTCCCAAGCCTTCGAAGGTATTCAGCTCCTTGATTCGCTGCTTCTGCATCGTGCCATCACGCTTGCAGAGCATAATATCCTGCCCTTCGCGGAGTGTGCCGCGATGTACTCGCCCGACGGCAATACGCCCCACATAGGAAGTATAGTCAAGCGATGTAATGAGCATCTGCGTAGCACCCTCCGGCTGTTCGGGAGCGGGGATATGTCGGATGATGGCATCGAGTAGCGGAGCAATGTCCTGTGTGGGATGTTTGTAGTCGGTACTCATCCAACCCTGCTTGGCCGAGCCGTATATGGTGGGGAAATCGAGCTGATCCTCCGAAGCATCGAGGCTGTACATGAGGTCGAACACCATATCCTGCACTTCGCTCGGGCGGCAGTTGAGTTTGTCTACTTTGTTGATGACGACGATGGGTTTGAGTCCCATCTCGATGGCTTTTTGCAGCACAAACCGAGTCTGCGGCATCGGCCCCTCGAATGCATCCACCAGCAGGAGGCATCCATCGGCCATATTGAGCACGCGCTCCACTTCACCGCCGAAGTCGGCGTGTCCCGGGGTATCGATGATATTGATTTTACAACCCTTATAGCGAATACTGACGTTTTTGGAAAGAATGGTGATACCGCGTTCGCGTTCCAAGTCGTTGCTATCGAGGAAAGTATCCACTTCGGCAGCCTTGTCATCCCTGAAAAGCTTGCCGGCTAAGAGCATCTTGTCCACGAGCGTGGTTTTACCGTGGTCTACGTGGGCAATGATGGCAATGTTCCTGATGTCCTGCATTTTCTTGTTCTGAGTAATTGGGGACAAAGGTAGTAAAACAGGCTGTTTTTCGGAATGGATATCCAAGTGTTCGGATTCTGCACATTCCATCTGCAAGAGCATTGCATTTGCAGGCAAAAAAAGACGCCGACGAAAGTGCTCTCATCGGCGTCAATAGGATTCCAAGATATCTCTTGATAGAGTTTTTCAGCTGACGATATCTGTCTTACAGGATGATGTTCTTAGATGTCTGTGTATTATCTGCGAACAAAACAGTGACGAGAACATGGCCTTTCGTCTTTAAGTCGATACAAAATTCTCTGCCCTGTGTCTGACTCGTGGCAAAAAGCATCCGTCCTGCCATATCATAAATATAGACCGATTTGATCGGTTTTTCTGCCTTGATGCTGATGGTCGTTCCTTGGACGTAGACGTTTATGTCGTTCGACGAAGGTACAACTGTTTGGCTGTCTGTCGTATGGCATGATTTGGCAACCGTGCTATAGAAGATAAAGGGATACTTCAGCTGATAATCCTGCACAATATCTCCCTCTACCCTGACGCGCGTTTGGAGGGGATAGGAGTTTCCGGCTATCATTACTTCTCCGTTTTCACTACTGATAAAGTTGCCTTCGTCATCTTTGATTGCGATCTCAAAGCCGCTGTCGTCTTTTACGCAAACAATGGTAGCTGTCACTTCCGGATACGTAAATTGCGGCATAGGGATCTCGGTAATCACTCCCTCAAAAGTTCGATTGGGGAGAGTGATGCGTGTGCACATCAATTCATAGTAGGCATCGAATTCATGGAAACGACCCTCTGTAATGAGCATATCGCCCAACTTGGCGTATGGACAGAACTTCTTTAACCCCTGCTCATAATGAGCTGTAGCATAATAATGGATACTATGCGGAGGCCTAAAGGCTATCGGCTTGTCAAAGGCATTCAGTTGAGCATCGCATACCATCCCCCAGACCGAGTGATAATCGGACGAGACTGTGTCGGGCAGCATAACAGGCTCTAAGATGCCGGTCGTTGTGTATCCTCTCGATTGCGATTGCCCCGATAATGCTACTGTACATCCTGCAATCACGAAAAATGAAAGCCAAATCCTTGTCCATTGGGGTAGCTGTATGCCGAGTATTGTTTGTTTCATCTCGTGTTCATTTTTGTTGTGATACTGTTTTGGCACAAATCTGCAGGAATCGAATTTCTCCTACCCCCACGGCATACTTTTGGGATACGTCCCCCACAATCTTTACGTTGCTGTTGAGCAAGAAAGGTTTACCGCCTATCGTTACTTCGTTACCATCGTGAGACACAAAGGTGTCGTCTTCTTCGCAAAGGATAAATTCCCTCCCGGCTTCGGTTCGGATACAAGGCACCGATTCCGATACATGAGGCAGCGAGACTTTGGGCTTGGGTATTAAGACGATCGCTCCTTCTATTTCTTGATTCTCAAATGTGATCCGGGTGCAGACAGCATTATGGGTTGGTATGTTGTAAGTCATTTTCCAAAAACGACCTTCTATCCTCACGATGTCGCCCGGGTGTGCATAGTTGCACCATTCATTCAAAGTTGCCTCGCTATTCGCTATGTAATACTCTGTGGTTGTGGTTACGTCGTCCCGACGGATGAAACGAAAAAAAGAGATCGGTATTTCGAAAGGGAGACCGTTCGCATCATGGGTTATTCCCCAAATCTCTGTGCTTACGGGGGGGAGCCCTAAGTTCAAACTCACCTTCTCGATTCGTCCTGTAAAATAACTCCGGCTACTGTTCGTGGCTGTTTGGGCGGAACTGCTGAACGAGAAGGAGAATAGGCAAACCAATAGTACGAAAACAAATGCTTTTTTCATCATAAACTTTTAGTTAAGAGCCGGAATTATATGGAAATCTTTACCACAGAGAGCGGTCCGGACGGAAGTGTTACAGAAGTTACTTGTGGCAAGAGCATATCCCGTTCGAAGTCGGAGCGGATTAGCTCAAACATTTGTTGATAATAAGCATCTGAACCTTCATTCTGCGCTTGTACATAAGGTGACACAAAGAAGCAGAGAGTACTGAGTAATAAAATTATTCGTTTCATAGCTGTGTAATGTTAAGTTTCTTGTTGGTAATCGAATTTTGCGTTTCGATCATGATGGTCATAAAGCCGAGCATGGGTGCTCTGAAGGTTAGGGTATAAGCGTTTTCGGTCATTCTTTTGCGAAAAACACTTTTCCCCTCAAGATCGTAGGCGACCACTTGGACTATGGGACTGTTGCTATCGATCTCTATTTGTCGGCCTTGTTGTTTGACAAAAACCTCATCGTCTCCTGCAACGGGTTTCGTGCTGAGCGGATAGCAATTGGTTGGGTAGATATCCAAATAGCAATGGCCTATGATGTCCCACCGCTGTGAGACATGACCATACACCCGGACGGAAGATCCATAGGAAGCAGAGACTCCGGCAATAATCGGAGGTCCCATCCCGTCAGTGATGTTTACAACCCCTAATTGATTGGTCAGAAAGACTTTGCGGTTGTTTGAGATTTCTATGCAATCAGAAACCCCCGGGAGCATCGGGATTGTAAAAGCAGGATTTCCGGTTATGCTCACAACGCCTTCGATGTAAGCATTATAGGAGGTAATCCTTGTCGGCACAAAACGATAGTACAAAAGCTCGAAACCCATAAACTCAAATACACCCTCTACTTCAATCATATCACCCTCTTGGGCAAACTTGAAAAACTCGGTTATCCCTTCGTCTGAGACGAAGTAGGGTTCGTTTGTAAAGCGTTTGTGAAAGAGCACGGGAGTGAGGTCATCCGTAATAGGAAGCACAAAGTAGTGCTCTTCGGTTGCACGAGCCATACCCCATACTTCTTGATCTCCATACATATTCGGTGCTTTCACTTTTTCAAGAATCCCGGTTAGGATACTGGTGCCGGCGGAGTACACACGTTCATCGACTCTTTCTTGTGCCCAAGAACAGCTAAACAGGGTGAGCAACAAGCAGAAAATTATTGTTTTTCTCATTTTCGTATTGTTTTCAAATGAATTTAGTTGATTATTTTTCACAGAGAGGTGCGACGTGACTCTGTATTTACAAGTCTGCCGCCAATGTGCTTGGTGGATTTTCGCCGTTTTTCATAAGATGGTTTCTATACAGTTGTTTTTCGGCCACAATGTAGGAAATGAATTTAAATTATGCAAATATTTCCCCAAAAAATTGCATCATGCAGATTATACCCTGAAGTACAATAGCCGTTGGTGGGAGAAAAAAGATTTGGCTAATTTTGTCTTGCTGAAAAGCATTGCTCCGAACAGTGGATTCCCCCGTGTATTGGAAGCGAGCAATAAATTGAAAAAGAGAATATTATATAGAATGCTACACATCCATAAACCACCGACCATGACCGATCATCCGGCATCAAGCCCGAATAGGCTCCTATTCGGATATTCCGGCACAGCAACAGCCCCCGATCCGATCCGAGATTGTAGAGGGAAGTCGTGTTGCTACATCGAATCATATGCAAAAGGATAGCATCTTGGCATAGGCCCCACCACATACA
>OHBE01001819.1_pt1 | contig 17197 bp, 18 predicted proteins | sample 1577231 | NCBI WGS metagenome assembly OHBE01 (sample SAMEA3541506, study PRJEB24748) | human gut metagenome | biome: human gut; feature: human-associated habitat; material: faeces | place: China | collected 2012 | reverse complement strand
CCGCAAATTCTCCACGTCAGAAATACGTCTCAAAAATATGTGGAAATTTGGGAAGCATCAAAAAGCAGCCGAAAAGTGTTAATTTTTAGAATGTATTGATAATTAAATGTTTATGCTTGGATATTTCTGATTGTTTTTGGTTGTTCTACGCTTCTAAATACAGAGAAAGGATGTAGTATAAAAAAACGCAATTATCATCCAGTTCATATTCGTCAAGGAGATATTGATGGTGCATGTGCTGTATATTCTTTGATGATGATTTACTTATCTTGAAGACGATAAGTCGAGTTCAGATTGAAGATGTATATGATAATATAAAGAAGTCGCCAGAAACGGAAAAACTATTCCATGAATTTTTTGACAAACATGGTATGATAAGAGGTGGCTTTTATTTTGATCAGCTTACCAAATTAGTCAATAGGGTTTATGGAGAGGTTGTTACTGCCCAATATTCCAATATTAATGATAATTTTAGAGAAACTGATTTTTGTGAGTTAGTAAAGACTGCAATAGATGACAATATCCCCATTATTCTTGGTATGGATTTTAAAACGGGCGGTGGTCATGCTGTTCTTGCCATTGGGTACGAATATGATGAAGATGGTATATTCAATGTGTTTTGTCTTGATCCCGGATATGAATGTAACCCAACATCATATTGGAATATGGTTATTGCCTTAGATCTATTCAGCGGAAAATTTAAGCATCAGTGTTTGACTAACAATTCGTATAATTGTCCTGCAGTATATATCTCTGATGCAATATTAATTACGAAAAATAAGAAAAAATAATATGAGCGAAGAATTACAACAGAAACTCCGTGACTAGCTTTGGGAGGTCGCAAACCGTTTGCGTGGCAATATGTCGGCAAGAGCGACTTTATGTATTTTACCTTGGGGTTTATCTTTTACAAATACTTGTCTGAAAAAATAGAGAAATACGCCAACAGTACACTTGAAGATGACGAAGTCACTTTTAAAGAATTGTGGGATATGACCGATGCCGATGCAATGGAGTTACAGGAAGAGGTCAAAAACCAGTGCCTGGAAAATATCGGTTATTTTATAGAGCCCAAATATCTGTTTTCATCTGTGATAGACACAATCAAACGAAAAGAAAATATCCTGCCAATGCTGGAACGTTCTTTGAAACGCATAGAGGACAGTACACTTGGGCAGGATAGCGAAGAGGATTTCGGAGGACTGTTCTCTGATATTGATTTGGCTTCTCCTAAGTTGGGTAAGACTGCTGACGACAAGAATACATTGGTCAGCAATGTGCTTCTTGCTTTGGATGATATAGATTTTGGTGTGGAAGCCTCACAGGAAATTGATATTCTCGGTGATGCCTACGAATACATGATTTCCCAATTTGCTGCTGGAGCCGGAAAGAAAGCAGGAGAGTTCTATACGCCTCAGGAAGTCAGTCGTATATTGGCGGAGATTGTTTCTATCGGCCACCAGCGTCTGCGCAATGTGTATGATCCCACTTGTGGCAGTGGTTCGTTGTTGTTACGTGCTGCAAGTATAGGAAAGGCAGTATATATTTACGGACAGGAAAAGAATCCGACTACCTATAACCTTGCCCGAATGAATATGCTTCTTCACGGAATCAAGTTCAGCAACTTCAAGATAGAAAACGGCGATACACTAGAATGGGATGCTTTTGGCGATACCCAGTTCGATGCAGTAGTCGCAAATCCACCGTTCTCTGCCGAATGGAGTGCAGCTGACAAGTTCAATAATGATGACCGTTTCAGTAAGGCCGGACGACTCGCACCGAAGAAAACGGCCGATTACGCTTTCATTTTGCACATGATTTACCACTTGAATGAAGGCGGTACAATGGCTTGTGTCGCTCCTCATGGTGTATTGTTCCGTGGAAACGCAGAAGGTATTATACGTCGTTTCCTCATAGAAAAGAAAAACTATATAGATGCTATTATCGGATTACCAGCCAACATTTTCTATGGTACAAGTATTCCGACCTGTATTCTTGTCTTCAAAAAATGCCGTAAGGAAGATGACAATATCCTGTTCATTGACGCAAGCAAGGAGTTTGAAAAAGTAAAGACTCAAAACAAGCTTCGTCCACAGCACATACAGAAGATTGTTGAAACCTACCGTGACCGTAAAGAAATAGAAAAGTACAGTCATCTTGCCACCTTACAAGAAGTGACCGACAATGACTACAACCTGAATATCCCCCGGTACGTTGATACCTTTGAGGAAGAAGAACCTATCGACATCAAGGCCGTAATGGCAGAAATTAAAGAACTTGAAGCCAAGCGTGCTGAACTGGACAAAGAGATTGAGGTGTATTTGAAAGAATTGGGACTAGTTGAATAAGTGGAGGTATGGCAAAACGGTTTGAGATAAGAAACAGTACGGCAGAATTCCTTATCTTCGCTATTGAGGGTAAGGAAGATGGTATACAGGTGATGTATCAGAATGATACCATCTGGTGTACGCAGAAAGCTATGGCCACCTTATTTGATTGTTCGACAGACAACATTGGTTTGCACCTGAAGAATATATATGCCACTCAGGAGTTACAGAAAGAGGCAACTACCGAGTTTTTCTCGGTAGTTCAAACAGAGGGTGAGCGCCAGGTCAACAGGAAAACCCAGTTTTACAATTTGGACGCCATTATATCTGTTGGATATCGGGTAAACAGTATTAGAGCTACACAATTTCGCCAATGGTGCACTGCAGTCATTCGCCAATTCTCTATCCGAGGCTATGTGATAGACAAAAAAAGAATGGAAAATGGTTCTTTCATTGGTGAAGATTATTTTGAACATTTACTTGCCGAGATCAGGGAGATAAGGTTGAGTGAACGCCGTTTTTATCAGAAACTTACCGATATTTATGCCACTGCAATTGACTATAACCGTGATGCTCCGACCACAAAACTGTTTTTTAAAAAAGTCCAGAACAAAATGCACTATGCCGTACATGGTCATACTGCCGCAGAACTGATCGTGAATAGAGCTAATGCAGAGAAAGAGCATATGGGACTGACTACATGGGAGAATGCCCCTGACGGAAAATTGTAAAGATGATGTAAGCATTGCAAAAAACTATCTGAAAGGCGTAGAACTGGAAGATATGGGACGTTTGGTCAATGCCGTGTTGGATATGGCTGAACGTATGGCAAAGCGTCATATACCCATGACGATGGAAGATTGGGCAAAACGTATAGACATCATTCTTGAAGCTGGTGGAGATGCAATCCTTTCTGATGCCGGCAAGGTTACAGCCGAATTCGCCAAAAAATTTGCTGAACCCGAATTTGAGAAATACCGTGTCATTCAAGACCGCTTGTTTAGCTCGGATTTCGACCGTTTTAATGAAGGTGACAACTTGTTGCCATTTGAAATTAACCCTGATAATGAATAGTGACTATGGCAAATAATAACGATAAAAAAGTCCTTAATGTTCCGGCTTTGAGATTCCCGGAGTTTACGGGGGAATGGGAAAAGTGTAAGTTATCTAAAGTTTGTTCTTTCTTTTCAGGTGGTACGCCTCCATCCTCAAATAAAGAATATTATAACGGGAATATTCCATTCATTCGGTCAGGAGAACTACATAATGATGAAACGGAACTATTTATAACGAAAGAAGGATTGGATAATTCCGCTGCAAAAATGGTAGAAGTTGGAGACTTGTTATTAGCACTTTATGGGGCTACAAGTGGAGATATCGCTATTAGTAAAATCAAGGGAGCTATAAATCAAGCAATACTTTGTATAAGAACCAAACAGAATAAGAAATTTGTAGAATCCGTATGGAACAAGCATGTGGCAAGATTACTTCAAACATATTTGCAGGGAGGACAAGGCAATCTATCTGCTGATATAGTAAAGAATATCCCATTCTATTTTACAAATATCGAAGAACAAAATAAGCTAGCAAGATTTATTTCTTTACTTGACCAACGTATTGCAGCCCAAAACAAAATCATTGAGGACTTGAAGAAACTAAAGTCTGCAATTATTGAAAAGTTATACTCCGAAATCCAAGGCAAAGAATACTCGTATGGACAATTATTTGAGGTCGTCAACGAACGCAACAAACAAATGGAATATTTCAATATTCTTTCTGCAAGCCAAGAAAAAGGCATGGTGAACAGAGATGACCTAAACTTAGATATTCAATTTGAGCGTAGCAATATTAATACTTACAAAATTGTAAGAGAAGGTGATTATGTTATTCATTTGCGTTCATTTCAAGGAGGCTTTGCTTTCTCAAACAAGTTAGGCGTGTGTAGTCCTGCATACACAATACTGCGTCCAAATAGGCTTTTGGAGTTTGGGTATCTGTCCTATTACTTCACGTCTTACAGATTTATAAAATCTCTGATTATTGTAACTTATGGCATTCGAGACGGACGCTCTATAAATGTTGAAGAATGGCTTAATATGAAGATTGTTATTCCGTCAAAAGAGCACCAACTTCATATACTGAAAGTTCTCAGAAGTATTGAAGAAAAGATAGAAAACGAAGAAGCGTATTCAACTTGTTTGTCAAATCAGAAACAGTATTTGCTCCACCGGATGTTTATATAAACATCTGGCGAAGCAAATACTGCCGTTGTGCAGCGTAACAATTCAACACGCGTTGTTCTCGTGCTATCTTTGATAACAATGTACTCACAATCTGAGCTATTTGTTTCTGTTCATCCATAGATGGAATACAGTGAATAGTATTAAAGTAATCTATAACAGAAATATTAAGCAAGCCATGATTTCTTGCACCTTCACCAGCTATATCTGCGACAGTTTTATGCCATTTCTTTGACTCAAAATAATAGGCGAGAAAATCAGAATCCACTTTAGCAGAATCTGGGCGAAAGCAAATATATAAGGGGGATAATACACCTTGTTCATAATTGTCTAAACGTTTTGCTGTCCCCCAAACATAATCTCCCGAATAGCTTTTATTATATGCAAAATCGCCCTTTTGCAGAAGATAATATCCTGACAGATTTTCACTAGCAACAATCTTGTTGAAAAATTCTTCTTGACTTACAAGCCCATATTGAGCTGCTATCGTTAAAACTTGCTTACATTGCTCCCCTATGTTTTTTCTGCGGATTCTATGGCAAATATCAGAAAGTCGTACAAAGTGCCAATCATCGGAAAAACCATGTAATCTTACTTTTGGTTGCTTATCTTTTGGACTGCAAAAAAGTCTTTCAATAATTGCAGACATTAAGGATTTTCTACCAAGACATAGTTTGTACTACGTCCACCCTCTTCGGCTTTCTTTAATACTCCTTTCTCAACTAGGTCACGGATGTCATTGAGTGCCGTATCTGTAGAACATTTTGCAATTTTTGCCCATTTACCAGTAGAGAGTTTGCCAAAAAATCCATCAAATTGTAGGTTGATCAACTTCCTTTGTCTCTCGTTGAATGAAATATTTCGATTGCGTTCCCAAAATTCGGCTTTGCGAAGCACTGATGACAAAGTGTTTTCAGCGGAATTTAATGCCTGTTCAAAACAATGCAAGAACCATAAAATCCATTCAGTAATATCACCGTCACCATGCTGTGTACGTTCTAGCACTTCGTAATACTCTTTTTGCAGCAGCTTCATCTCTGCAGATATAGAGTAAAAACGCTTGCCTGTATTTTCGGAACGAGCAAGTAACATATCAGTCAAGGCCCGGGCTATACGTCCGTTTCCATCATCAAAAGGGTGAATGGATACAAACCACAGGTGGGCTATAGCTGCTTTTAGTACTGCATCGATAGGCTCGTCGCTGTTTACCCACGAAATGAATTGCTCCATTTCAATAGGAACCCTCTCTGCCGAAGGGGCTTGGTAGTGTATTCTTTCCTTGCCCATGGCTCCAGATACTACCTGCATTTCACCACTGCGGTATTTACCCACTTCAATACGGTACAATCCGCTTATTCCTGTTGGGAACAGCACATTGTGCCAGCCAAAAAGACGGTCAGACGAAAGTGGACGATTATAATTTTGCGTGGCATCCAACTGCATTTCTACAACTCCTTCCACATAACGTGAGGCAGAAACCATTCCCGCCATTGCAATCCCAAGTCTGCGTGCCAACGATGATCGTACCTCTTCGAGATTAAGTTTCTCTCCTTCAATTTCTGACGAGCGAACGAGTTCCATAGAAATATTTGACAACACTGCTTCATCTTGAGAATCGAATCCGAGCGACAGCATTCTCCCTATTATCATTCCTTGTTTAGAGCGCACGCGCCCCAACTCATTCATTATCCGTAGGCTATCGTAGCGGAATTGCCACCAATTATCATAATCATGAATATATAACATAGCACTGAGTTTTATACAAAAATAGGCACTATTCGGTGATTAGACAAATTATTCACCGAAAAATTTCGGCGAATAGGATGGCTATTCTCCGAAATGCAGTCCTTAATTAGGGGAATTAATCAATATGCATTCACAAGCAAAGGTGTCAATTACAAATTGGAAGAACTTTGCGAAATTAGAAGCGGTTACTCTGGTAATCAACTTACGTCAAAGAATGGTTTAAAGGTATCTCGTATAGAAACAATTTCAGGACATAAGGTCAACATGGAACGTGTAGGATATGTCGCTCCTTTTGAATCTTCAGGCAATTACAGACTGCAAATTGGGGACATTTTATTCAGCAATATAAATAGCGTTGAATATATTGGTAATACAGCATTCATTGATAAAGATTATAACCTGTATCATGGAATGAATCTACTTAGATTGACACCTAACAAAAAGGTAGTTATGCCATTCTATTTGTACTTGCTGCTGAATACGAATAGGATGCTCAATCACTTTAAGACAGTCTGTAACAAAGCGGTATCACAGGCAAGCATAAATCAAACAGAATTGGGGAAGACGGTTATTCGGATTCCAGACTTAAAGGCTCAGAAACAAATATGTGAGTTGTTCCAAGCATTGTATGCAAAATTAGAATCAGAGAGTTATGCTATTTCACTTTTACAAAATCAAAAACAGCATCTGCTTCGCCAAATGTTCATATAAACATCTGGCGGAGCAAATATTGCTTCTGTTTGTGATATTCTTGTAGTATGTTTTGCACGTGTTTCATCTTGTCGCTCAAGGAACGCAATAACTTTGAAATCAGCAATAATTGATTAGAATCTATAGGCATAGGAACTCTATTTTCCAAGAAACGTTGATTTGTTATATTGATGGTGTTCTTTGCTCCTTTCTGGATCAGTGAATGCAAATAGTTATGTGTATTTATTTCACTCATAAAATATTCATGAAGATATACTCCGATTGCAAGACTATTGGGTACATAAACACCATACAATGGTGAAACCGCAACACTTTCATGATTAAGACTTTGCTTTACAATGCCATAAGGAAATGATCCAGTAGGACTTTTGGTATAAACTAAGTCTCCATAATGCACTACATTATATTTAGATGTATCTTTGGCTGAAAATGAACGTCCGAGGTAATCTACTTGATTGATAACACCTTGACTGACAGAAACAGAAAATACTTGATACAAGTTAGAATTGCGTTCATTTCTTTCTGTGAGAATATCACTTAGAAACACTTTCTTCCAAGTACCTCTTTTTAACCCTTGCTTTTGCAACTCAACCATAATTCCCCTAATTAAGGATTCCAGTCTATCAATGATTTTGTTTTGAGTGGCGATACGTTTATCAATGAGAGATAATAAAGATGAAATTTTATTCTCTTCTTTCAGTGTTGTTGTAAAAATTGGGAAAGAAGCGTATTCGAGTGAATTAATACCGGGCTGACCTGAACGAGCAGACATTATGGAAACCCATCTCCAGTATCTATGAGTATGCAATTGAGAGAACACAAAATATGGATTATGTTCTGCTACGTTAGCTCTAATCAAAAAACCTGCATAGTAAAGTTTACCATCAGATTTTCGATAGAGATATGATTTACCTGTACTTGCTCCAGTACGTGCTAACAATATATCTCCTTCATTAACTACATAGTTTTCAGATAATATTCCGTCTGGTGATACAATAGAACTGTTATTATAAGTTGACGATACTTCATCTATATCTGTAATACGAATGTATTTATTTTGACCATCATAAGGTTTTGCTGCTGCATTCATGCCATAGTCAAAACCTGTGGCAATTTCACCAAATTTACATTTCATCCATTCCCCCGTAAACTCCGGGAATCTCAAAGCCGGAACATTATGGTTTATATTTCTCTAATTATAAGAACCAATTATTAAAAAATTATGATTCATAAAACTATTAGAGAAATTGCGGCTGCCTGGAAAGAGTACAAGCGGCCTTATGTGAAACAGTCCACTATGGCTGCATATGTATTGATCTTGGAGAACCATATTCTTCCGACTTTCGGGGAGGATAATTCACTTCCGGAACATAGTGTTCAAGCTTTTGTTTTGCACAAAATTGAAAGTGGATTAAGCACTAAATCGGTCAAGGATATTCTGATAGTCCTTAAAATGGTAATGAAATTCGGAGTGAAGAAGGAATGGATGACTTATTATGAATGGGACATCAAATATCCCCCAAATTCAGAGAACAAAGTATTGGATGTTCTGTCCGTTTCTAACCATAGGAAGATATTAAATCATATCCAAAGTCATTTTACATTCATGGGACTTGGTATTTATATCAGCCTTAGTACAGGGCTACGTATAGGAGAAATCTGCTCTTTGAAATGGAGTGATATCAATGTCACTGATGGAATACTAACTGTTAATCGAACAATAGAACGTATCTATATTATAGAAGGGGAGAAAAAGCACACTGAGCTGGTCATAAACACACCAAAGACCAAAAACTCCTGTCGCGAGATTCCGATGAATAAAGAGTTGCTAGGAATGTTGAAGCCTTTGAAAAAAGTAGTTAACGATGACTATTACATCCTAACTAATGATGAACGTCCGATAGAACCACGTACGTATCGCAACTACTATAAAAGACTGATGGAGAAACTTGATATTCCAAAATTAAAGTACCATGGACTACGCCATAGCTTTGCGACTCGTTGTATAGAAGTCGGTTGTGACTATAAAACTGTTAGTGTGCTATTGGGACACTCAAACATATCAACTACGCTGAACTTATATGTTCATCCCAATATGGAACAGAAAAAACGCTGTATAGATAAAGTATTCAAGTCGCTGGTGAAATAAAATTATGTTATAGAGCGAAGAAATCTGATATAGTAATTTCTTCGCTCTTAATTGTTTTTGCATTCTTCTTAAGAATTTATATTTAACTTTTTACATTATTATTCAATGCATCAAGTTTTGCTGAAATTTTATTTAGAGTATTTGATATTTCTTCTATAGAAACCTGAACGGTTTTGTGAGGAGAGACTGAATGAGGCTTGACGAGACCTGCAACTAGATCTTGAACAGCGTCTTCCAGTGGACTTTGTACGAGCATATTAATACGGTTAACAAAGGTTTTGATGGGAATGATGGAATTTAAACTATATTTGCCATTATAGCTTACTTCCGTAACAATATTAAAATCCTTGTCTTCCCATTTTTTATTAATATCTTCACACCATCCAATAAAGCAATTCCAAGATTTACCAGAAGAAATATAGACAGGGTTCTGGGAGGTATTAGTGTACATGTTGAGGAATTTATCATCAAGATTATTGATTAGATCTTCTCCAAATTTTATTATTACATTAGATGCGTCAAATTGGCTTGGATTAGATATTTGAAGAAAGAAGGCTTTTTTATTTACAATGATTCTACAGACGAGATGGGGACGATGTTCTTCTTCCCACTGTCGTTTGATTTCATTTAGTTGGGCTTGATTTTGTCTTAAAGTTAAAAGTGTTATAACAATCATTGCGAATGATGCGATAGCTCCTATGTAAGAGGCCCAAAAGGAAAGCCATGCTTGCGAATCACCAATAATCGGGAAGCGAGATGGTATTTGAAGAACAAAATTTAAAATAATCGGGATTAGTAACAATCCTATAAATAATATAAGTAGATATTTCTTCATAATAAATTCATTTTATGTTGGATATATAGTGCAAAGTTAAAAAGAACTATTGATGTAACCCCCGAATTTGTTGGGAGCAATGAATTAAAATCATAACGACTCTTGATAGGGTGAGAATGTTTTGTGTCACTTTATCCTATAAGGAGAGATAAATTTAAAATAACTTTGCTAAATCAAAACTTCAACTTTAATTGTAATTATATCATATACAATATTTTAATACTATTCTGCTTAGTCCAGAGAGTATTATTACGTAATATAAAGATGGTAGATATTTTCATTTGCATAAAGCGAATGAATATTTTTGATTTTAACTAAATTTGATATTATCAAACGTGATTATATCTTTCTCCTTGGGATATGAAGGGATAATACAACTTTAAGATTATCTAAGTTTGCTTTTGAAATTTACCAGATTTATAAAATAAAATTCCCCCATATCCGGCAATCCTGGCGGACTATTAGCGGTCGCACGAGGCGGCCGCTTTTTGTATGCTTGTTTCATGACTTTATCGTCTTAATCCTGTTCTCGGTTTCTTGCCCAATAGGAGGGTAGCAGCACGTGCACAGCGGCGGGCCCATTGCAGGTCGTCATCGTCCTTGTCTCGCCAGGGAAGATCGCTTTGCGAACCTCCGCCACCACCTCCGATAGATACGGCTGGTGTGTCAAGCATACCAACAAAGATAGCTACGGCTATGTCGGTCAAGTCGCTGCCGTTGGCAACCTCCCGATAGTCGAACTCATCGTTGAAATAGTCAAGCACCCGCTCCGGGATATAGAAACGCTGTTCCGTTCCGCCATGGGAAGAAAACGTGTATGACACCGAGCCGGAACGATAGTGAGTATAGTCCATATCTGCTGTCGGTCTTTTAACAGGTTCCGGCCTATGGATTTGAGAGGTATTGACCTGAGCGGCAAGCCTCTCCCGGTAGTGTAGCTTTTGCCAGGTTCGGGGAAGTTTGGAAATCATCAGGTTACGGGCCACTCCCAATTCGGAAGCCTTGTATTTGGCGTTTCCTTTGAGGATCGCATATCCACGGAGAACATCTTTCTTATCTTTCCGTTCATATACGGAATAGCCTCTCCGGGCAAGTGCCTTCTTGTATTCTTCCCATGACCATGATGACATGATTCTCAATACCTCCATGCACTCTCTGCTTACTTCCGGAATGTTGCGACTTCGGATTTCTTCCGCAGTCTTCCAGCCACGTTTCACTGCAACTCGCTCTGCTGCACGTTGTGCCCGAAGATGAATGTTATGGTCATTGTTGATGTTCCCGTTTTCATCAAAGCGGCAAATTGCGGCATGGAGATGGGGAACTTTCCCTTTGGATTCCATGTGCAGGTAAACCGTGTATTTGCTGTTTGCCAGATTGGTTGGGCAGGAACGTACTTTCCCATCCTTACCGGTAATCGTTTGTTTGTCGAACTCTTCGGCGAACTCGTGCCAGAGCTTCTGCCAGTCCTCAATGTCATAGAAACTGGTATGCTCTGGCGATGGACTCAACTCTATTCTGATAATGGAATTCTTTATCGGCCGATGCTGGGCAAGGGTCAACTGCATGGAGTTCCATATTCCCATAGCGTCCAGTTCCGGGGGCAACAGATTGTCCAATACCCGATATATTTTTTCCGGATGTTTCTTGTGTTTTGATTCGCCGGTAATATAACGAAGGTCATTGATACCGTAAGATATGGCTTTGGCTTTTGCAATCATTTTTCTTCGGATTGAGGGTTGGACGGAATTTTGTTTTTCTCCTTTACGGCTTCCAGGAATTGGCAGACGCCTTCGGCAACATTGGAAAGTTCTCCGAGCCAGCCGACCATGAACGGAATCTGATTGAACATTACCATCCGCTGCTTTGTGGACATTCCATGAAGTGCGGAGGTATATTTTACGAGATCAGACCGACAATTGTCCAGATTCTGCAGCAGTGCCGCCTCTTCTTTAGTAAGCCTCGCTTTGGGCTTGAAGTTATACGCACATGACAATATGTAGTCGCTTACGGTCATGCCGCATTGTTCGGCCAGTGATTTTATATGGTCTCTCTGGCTGGGAGTGACTTTTGCCCCGACAAAGACGCTTCTTGTTTCTTTCGGGGAAGTTGATGTATTGACAATATCTTCTTTCATTTGAATCGTTGTTATAATGGTTGAAAAGGTGCGAGCTTGCGAGTACCGTACTGGCGAAGGAACTGAGCAGTCAAGAGCGCCAATGTACAACCGTAACGCAGTGAGGTTATACCTTGGCATATCTCGAAACAGTTACCTGTTTATGCTTCCCCGCAAGCCATATCGGATGCGTATAATGAATTGGCACTTGGACAAGGAAATGCAGGATAATATTATCCACTAAAAGAGGGGAGAAAATGAGTATCTCACATGGTGATTTCCTGCCGACTTTGCTTTATTCTAATATATACGCCCCTGCAATAAAGTAAAGTTGTACTCAGTAATGGCATTCTGGATTGAGAATATAATTTTTCCCCTCCTTTATGACCATCTGCTTGTTGCCAAGAAAGGTGGCTACTTTGACCGCCTTGTTGTAGCCGAGCTTTACATTATGCAATCCGTAAGCTTCCTTCAGACGTTCCAGGTAGTCATCATAACTGCCGATATTGCCATTGGCAAAAGCGGCATCCACTGCAGCACGATGTACATCCTCCGGAATCTCCTTCTCCGGATCAAACGGTTCTTTGGTTGGTCGCCCGCTCTTCTTCTCTTTGGACAGATATGGTTCTACCAGTTCGGGCAGGACGTCTTCGTTTATGCGGAAAGCGAAAGGTTCAAAATCTCGATCCCGGATGTGCACTGCTTCGACCACGCTTATGGCTTTGTCATCTTTGTCCACTTCTACCTGCAGTATGGTTTCCGCCTTGTTGTTGAGTTCCGTGCCGATGTGACCACGTGCATGTTCATCATTCTTGTTCTGATGCAGGACAGTATGGATATGGATTTGTTTGTCGTCCGTCCACTGCATGAATTTCGAGATAACTTCGGTAGATTCACTGGATGAATTGATGTCGTAAAGGAAATCACGGATGCCATCTATAATGACCAGACCCAAATCAGGTGTGGTGCCGATAGCTTCTTCGACTATCAACAGACGCACTCTTGGTGCAAACTTGCGCAGAGACAACATAATCAGATTTTCCGGCACCTTGTCATCCGGCATTTCAGCCAAACGCAGGATGCGCTTCAGTACCTGTTGACAATGATGACGTCCCTGCTCCGTGTCGATATACAGAATCTTCCTCTTGTTCTCGGGGAACATGGAACGGTAACGAAGAACAGTACGGCCACTCAATGCTGATGCGGCAATGGCCGAAACGTTGAAAGTCTTCTTGCTTTTGGCTTTCCCGATGGAAGCGCTGAAATTTCCCAATGTGCCTATAACAGCATCATCCACCATTAACACCGCCGGCGCTTCTTCATAGTTATTCGTGACGCTCACGGCTGCTTCCTCTATATAAACAGCCAGTTCTTCACGTGAAGGTATCGTTTCGTCCGTCTTCTCCATCATTACCAGTTTTTAAGGTTAGGTTTACGGCGATGGGAAGCGAGCATGGCTTCGTTCTCTTCCTCGAAAGTTTGCGGAGCCGGATTCTTTCGGGAGGATTCCAGCCATTTGTCCAGTTCATCCCGATAAATGTATAGATGTTTCCCTTGCTTGATGACTGGAATATCATCTTTTTTGACCTTGTAATAAAATGTCGATAACGGCATTTTGAGATAGGCGCAAGCTTCCTGCACGGTCATGGGGACGTGCGTGTTTTCTTTTACTTCATGCTGCTTGGACAGTTTTTCTGTCAGCAGATTCTCCATGCTTGCAATCCGGTCGCAAAGTTCGCCGACTACTGCCGGCAAGTCATTGAATGTTAGTTGGTCTGTTTTCATATTATAACTTTTTAATCGTTCAACATGCTGCGAACCAACCCAATGAAGCTTTGCAGAACAATACAGACCGGATTAATTATTTCATCTGCATACGTTTTTGTTACGATTCATCGTTATCTGTTTCCAAATGGAAGCGATAGTCTCCCTTTTCAGGTACATCAATTGGAATCTGACTAGCTACCTGATCCCGCAAATTAAGTCTGAGATATTCATGACTCGCGTTTTCAAGTTCGTATGGAAATGATTCTTTGATAAAGACGGCTCTTTTCGCCAACGGTACTCTCAATCGTTCACCTACATTCCACGCCAGATGACGAAGTCCCGGTGAACGTAGCGGATTGTCAATATTGGAACGAATCGGTTTGTAGAGCTCCGGCTGATCACAAGCCATGTACTCAATATTGGAAATGAGAGTCGCTATAGCCTCTTTGGAGAGATAGGGGGCAGTCTTGATGGTTACATATTCCCGAATCGCATCCATAACTTTTACTTGCCTTTTCAGTTCTTTCTCTTTGAGTTCTTCCAGAATGGAATCATACTTTTCCAAATGAGATTCATTGGAACAATCGGGTACGACAGGTCCTTGATTTGACTGTGGGGATGGAGAACACTCCTGTTCAGAAGAATCTGCCGGTTGTTCGGTAGGCGGTGTTTCGGCAATACAAACAGGCTCTGTGGTGCTCTCTGATTCTATAACAGGGGAGGATTGTTCGCCAAAAGAGAAGTGGATGTGATTTTTCGTCAGCCAATTATAGAAAAATTTCTGCAGGACTCCACACAATATGATGGACATCGCCAGTCCGAGAATTACAGGAGTTGTTATGCGCATGATGTTGATGTCATGGCAAAGGGTAAAATAAGTGGCTATGGCCGCAAAAATGATAACGGATAGCGCAAGGATAAAACTTATTTTCTTAGTTCGGATTTGTTCTGTATTTGTCATCTTCTATCACTATTTGGAATTACTGTACGCCAAAGTTATGTGCGTTATTCCAGATACTGATAAATAATGAGTTATAATCATACGATTTTACACAAAAATTACGGATATAGTCCGATTTTTCGCTCAAAATCAAACTATATCCGCTAAAACAGGTGGTCAAAATGCCTGTCAGTCTTTCCGCATCAGGGTGATTTTCTTGCTGGCTTCACGCTTGTTGCTGTCCACTACTTTCATGTACCTTTGGGTTGTGGTTATACTTTTGTGAGCCATCATGCTTTGTATGGTACGGATGTCCGTTCCTGCAGCCGCTTGCAGCGTAGCGAATGTTCTACGATAGGAGTGGAATGTAATCTTCTTGGTGATTCCAGCCGAACGGATCCACCCTTTCATGTAGGTCTGGGTCCAGCAGCGCTGTAATCCCTTGAATACCATTCCCCGCTTGTCAGGGCTGTAGCCGATCAGGTCCAGTGCTTCCTCGCTGATGGGGATGATGTCCTCGGAGCGGTTCTTCTTGGTGATGATGTGTACGCACTTGCCACCGGCCGAATAGTCCACGATGTCCTCCCAGCAGAGGGCGAGGATGTCGCTGATGCGCAGGCTGGTCATACAGGAGAAGAGCGATGCCGTCTTCAGCACGGGCTTCTTGCAGGGTGTCTCGGCCAGCTTGTAGAGCTCTTCTACTGAAAGATAATCCTTGACTACATCCTCGGTCTCGATCTTTTCGAGGAAGTCGTTGACGTTGTTGCGGATCAGTCCGTTACGGTAGAGGATTTTCAGAAGTCCCCTGAATGTAGACCAATATCCCGATGCGGAGTTTCGTGTGATGTGTCCGTTACGCTTGAGTTTCTTTGCCGTCAACAGGTACTCACGGAACTTGTTGCAGAGATCAATGTCGAGCTCCTCAAAAGTACATTTCCCATGCACGAAGTTGCTGAAATGGAGATAGACAAATTCCCACTTTGGGTCATGTTTACGGAGCTGATTACGGAAATACTCCAAGAAATCAGCCTTGAGTTTGTACTTGTCGAAGAAATCATACCGTTCATTCACTACCGACTCGAACCTGCGGCAACGGATGGCTTCAGCCTTCTCGGCCATTACCTCGTTGAAGTCCTGTTCCCGCTTGTTCTTCGGATTGGCATAGATATAAATGCCAAGCGATTCATGACGGATAACTTTCATTGTTTCCTTGTCTCTATACCCAGGATAATAATCCAAATAAAACGACAGCATCCTGTTTTTCAAAGGACGTGTTCTTAATGTTACGGTTTTACAATCGTTCATAATGTTATATTTTTTATGGTTGTTATTAATTCGCTGGCAAATCACTGTAATGTAACCATGCAGACCACCTTCTGTGAAGATTAATTTTGGAATAATTTACGGTAGCCTATAATCAGGTTACTTACGGACACCCATCACCCGGTCAAAGTCCACTTTCAGGAAGCGGACGAAACGCCCGTTCTTTTCTCGGGAAATCTGGTGGAACTGCAGAATATTATAAACCGAGTCACGGGAGAGTTTGAATTTTTCCATTGCCTCCTTGACGGTGTAGTATTCGGCCTTGCTCTCCTCCGCAGAGTTTTTCGAGAGGTCGAAGTGGAGTTTGGAGTAGAATATCTGCCCGTGTTCTTTCTTTGAGGGAATGTTGTTACGGTAGACGTGCGAACGGATGGCGACACGTGTCATGCCGTACTTCTCCTGAATATCTTCGGGAGTGTACCATTCCGTCAGGTCGGAGTCCACCTCATATTTGGCAAAGGCGGCATCAATATGTTTCTTGCTGTAATAGTTGAACTGGCGGATTCTCACTTTCGGAACCTTGTGCTGTCGTGTATAAGTCCATACCCATTTGGCATTGACCTTATATTTCTGTGCAATCTCTTCGGCGGTATAATACTCGGTGATGTCAAAGTCGTTTTTTGCTACCAGCCGTTCATAAGGTTTGCTTTTGAGCATGAGTTCTATGTCGGCTTTCCGTATCAACGACATCTTTCCGCTGAGCCGGGATGCACGGAGTTTCTCTTCCTTTACCAGTTTGTAGATGTACTGGCGGCTTACACCCATCAGACGTGCAGCCTGCGAAAAGGTGAAGTATTCCTGCTTTTCCAGCGACGAGCGCAATTCCTGCATCTCCTGCATATGGCGCAGCTCCATCTTCCGTTCCATCATGCGGTGTTTGTAACCTCGTTTCGAGCATTGCGGGCTGCAATAACAGGTAGTTGTTTTCTGTGCGATGAACGGTTTTCCGCACCATTGACAAATTCTTTTTACTTCCATATTTTCGTCCTATTTTCTGCCATTTTACATGAATTTTAATTTCCCTTTTTGTCCACACATGTAAACCA
>OHBE01001813.1_pt1 | contig 17245 bp, 12 predicted proteins | sample 1577231 | NCBI WGS metagenome assembly OHBE01 (sample SAMEA3541506, study PRJEB24748) | human gut metagenome | biome: human gut; feature: human-associated habitat; material: faeces | place: China | collected 2012 | reverse complement strand
AGACATGATCCGCAAAGTCCGCTGCAATTTGTGCACGCTTCTGCTCGGCAGCAGCGTTGGCACGTTTGCGCTTTTCCTTCGCTTCGATTTCATCACCAAATGTACGCCAGTACCCTGATAATAGTCAAGCTGTATGAAGAAGTCAAATTGACATTCGCGCATCTTTTCAGTATAATGTCGACGGGTGGGTACCTACCGGCAGTTATCGAAATATGCAAAGAAGTACAAGCGCCAACAGGGGGCGAAGTGCCTTCGTCACAAAAAAGAGCGATTTTTCCCATGACGGCTTGCCAGCGGGCATTGTGAGAGCGTGCCGGAACGGAGAAAAGACGTGGATTCTATTCGGATGACTTTTACCTGTTTTTTCCTCGAGGACACTGAAACGGACGGAAAACGACGGCGTTTTCACAAATCATTTGGGTGAAGTATCAAAAAACAATGTGATGAAATTATAAAATTTTGAGCAAAATTTACAATCTACATACTTGATTTTTGAGTTTTTATGTGGTATAAACTTATTTGGCGTTGACGCGGGCTCAATATAGTGACCGCAGACTATAAACACAAACAAGTATCATGCGGTGTTTTGCACCGCATAATATTTGCCTGCCTGAGCGCGCGCCAGCATTCTAGGCAAGTCACAGGAAGTCGGACTTGCCCCTTTTTGCGCCCGAAAACGGGCAAAATTTTTGCTGATGAGAGGAGATAATTATGAAGAATCAGCACAGCAGGATTCTCGCATGGCTGCTGGTTTTCAGCATGGTTCTGGCAATGATGCCGGCGATGCTGATCACGGCCTCTGCTGATGAGCCTGTGTCCGCGGCGACGTGGGCAAAAACAGATTTGAAGGACATCAAGTCGACGGATACCGTCGCCATCACGATGACGCGCGGTGAGGTCACCTATGCGCTTCCCACGACGATTGACGCGGAGAAGAAGGTGGCACTTGCACTCGTGTGCACCGTCAAGGGCAACACGCTCACCATGAGCGGCACAGACGCGCAGTACGGCTGGCACATCTCCGCCGCAGAGGGCAGCGACGGGTATTACATCACCACCGGTGAGAACTACCTGTCTCTGGCCAATACGGCAAAGGGTGTTGTAATCGGCAAGGACGTGAAGGCAGTCTGGACAGTTAATGAGTACGGCTACCTGAATGCTGATATTGTCCTGCCGGACAAGACGGTCAACCGTATGCTCGGTGTTTACGTTCCGACGAAGGAAGACCAGACTCCTGATTGGCGCTGCTATTCCGCGTCGAGCGGCGTACCCAGCAATATCAAGGACGAGACGCTGAGCTTCTGGGTGCTTGGTGGAACCGGCTCTGTGCCGACGCCCAATCCCGACCCCAAGCCGGAGCCCGACCCGAAGCCCGAACCCGACCCCAAACCCGACCCGAGGCCCAATCCGGCAGCCGGCGAAGCGGCGCAGCTGACGGAGCTTCACTCCGGCGATCAGGTCTACATCTGCAACCCGGCGTCCGGCGAGAAGGGAAAGAATCGCGTCATGTCCGGGCTGGGTGAGGACGGCAAGCAGTTTACCTCCGTTGAGGCGGAGATCAACGACGGCATTCTTTCGGTCACTGCGGAGATGCTTGCGCTGACCGTCACCGTGGACTCTGACGGCAATTATACGTTCCAGGACGAGAACGGAAACTACCTGACAGTCAACGGAAAGAACGATATGTCTCTGGAGAGCGCTCCCTCCGAGTCCAGCTCGTGGACGCTGGAGGCTGCAAAGGACAAGGAAGGCAACGAAATCGCGGGCAGCTTCATGGTCAAGAGCGCGGTGACAGTTGAAGAGAAGAATCTGTATCTCGAAAACTATAAAGGCAACTTCACGTCCTATATTTTCCAGAGCCGGAGCAGGACAATGTACACCATGCAGTTCTTCTCTGCCGGCAAGACTTCAACCGGCGGCTTTACCACGGAACTGACGGCAGGCGACAAGGTCGTGCTCTATCAGCCGTCCAGCGGCATGGCGCTGTCCAGCACTGTCGCGGACAACGAGAAGAAGAGCAACCTTGTCGGAACGGATGTAACTGTTTCGGACGACGGCGTGATGTCCGGCTATGCGGAAGAGAACATCTGGACGGTCGGCGTCATTGAAGGCGAAAAGGGCAAGCAGTATACCTTTGAAAACGGCGGTAAGTATCTGGAAGGCTATCCGGTCAAGCTGACGCTGGGCGACAAGGCGTTCAACTGGAATCTCTCCGCGGCGGAAGGCACCGATATGTTCTTTGTCAAGAACTTTATGAGCGCGCAGCTGGGCTGGAGCACGGAGAGCAAGAGCTTCTATCTGGGCTTCAACAACGAAGGCGCGACTGAAAACTTCGGCTTCCGTTTCTACGCGATCGGCAATGGCGGCAGCGGCGGCGGCTCGGTCACCAAGACCGTTGCAACGCCCAAGGCGTCTCCCCGTTCCGGTGAAGTTCACAACGGCGATAAGGTCACCTTCACCTGCGCGACCGAAGACGCGACCATTCTTTACAAGGCAAACGGCGCTGCGGACTGGACGACCTACACCGCTCCGATTGCCATCACGGAGGACATCTCCTTCACCGTGAAGGCAGTCAAGGAAGGCATGGAGGACAGCCGCGAGGTCACCTTCAAATACACGGTCTATGTCCCGCCCGTACTCGGCGAGCACAAGGCGGAAATCGTGAAGGATGCCTCCATGCTCTCCTCCGGCGACCGCATTCTGGTTGTTGTCAAGGAGCTGGACTACGCAATGGGCCAGACCCAGAAGGCGAACAACCGCGACAATGCGCCGGTCATCAAGGATGAGGCCGCTGGACTGCTCAGCTACGAGCCGGAAAGCGCACAGATCATTCAGCTTGAGTCCGGCATTGAGGACGGAACGTTCTCGCTGTACTGCCTGAACGGCAACCACACCGGCTATCTCTATGCACCGCTCGGCTCCAGTGCGCAGGGCAGCAACTGGCTGCGCACGCAGGACGAAAAGGATATCAACGGCTCCTTTACCATTGATATCGCTGCGGACACCACCGCGACCATCACCTCCAAGGCGGACAAGGGCTCCAACACCATCCGCTACAACACGGCAGGCATTTTCTCCTGCTATGGTCCTAAGAGCCAGAAGGCAGTCACGGTCTACCGTCTGCTCGAAGGCAACGAAAAGCCCGGCCTGCCGAACGCAGGCGACAAGGTTGCCATCTACAACCTGCTGGCCAAGGGCGTTCTGTCCGGCATGACCGGCGACCTGTCGGATATTTACGGCTGCGCGATCAGCGCGACCGGCGCTGAGATCAAGAACGGCAAGGCGCTCTGCGACAACGGCGCCGTGATCTTCACGGTCTCCAAGAGCGGCGAGTTCTACCGCTTCCACAACGAGGCGTTCGGCTATCTCTGCTCCTATGGCACGGGCAACAACGCCTACTACTCCACCGAACTGACGGACGACGCGAACTGGACGCTGGAAGCCTACAACGGCGGCTATCGCATGAAGAGCAATGCGGCCTTTGAGGACAAGAGCCAGTACCTCCAGTACTTCTCCGGCGGCTTTACGACGTGGGGAATGTACAACGTCACCGACCGCGACGTATTTACCTATCACTTCTATCCCTGCGCAAACGCCAAGCTGACGGACGGCGTCGTCAACGAGCCGAAGGCTGTTTTCGGCAACCTGGCGGACGCTCTGGCCGGTCAGCGCTACATGCTGCATTTCACGATCGACGCACTGTTCGGCGTGAAGGAGCTGCATGTCGCTATGAACGGCGTGGAGCTTGCGTACACGGAGCTCGACGGCCACTACACGGCTGTCATCCCTGCCGAGTACATCAAGGGTGAGAAGCTGACCGTCCGTGTCTATGGCGCCGACAACAAGGGCGTTGCCATCGACTCCACGGTTGACATCCAGATCAAGGACGAGCCCGGCATCACCGACGTTCGCCCCATCGCAAACGCGCAGACCAAGAACGACAAGCGCCCCGAGATCTCCGCGGTGCTTGCAAACGTCGGCACGAACCCCACTGTCACGATGAGTGTGAACGGTGTGGACGTCGCCTTCACCTACGAGAACGACAAGGTCAGCTACAAGCCGACCGCCGACATGGAGGACGGTCGTGTTTCTGTCACCATCACGGTCACCCGCGCTGACGGCAAGTCCGTCACGAAGACCTGGAACTTCGTTATCGGTGAGACCAACTACCAGATGCTCTTCGGCCAGCTCCACTCCCACAACGGCGAGTATTCCGACGGTGCAGGCACGCTGTCCATGGCTCTGGACTATATCGCAAGCCTTCCGGAAAGCGCGAACGTTGACTTCGTTGCCTTCACGGACCACTCCAACTACTTCGATACGACCGACGCGCCAAACCCCGCCGAGGCACTGCACGACATGACCAAGGCAACTGCGTTCTCTCAGGAGCGCTGGGCGACCTACAAGAACACCGTTGCGCAGTTCAATGAGACCCATGAGGGCATCATCGGTCTCGCGGGCTTTGAGATGACCTGGTCCGGCGGCCCCGGCCACATCAACACCTTTGCGACAAAGGGTATCGTTTCCCGTAACAACAAGACGCTGAACAACAAGTCCGGCGACGCGGGTATGAAGGAATACTACGCGCTGCTGGCGCAGGACGAGGGCAAGGACTCCATCTCCCAGTTCAACCATCCGGGCACGATGTTCGGCAACTTCTCGGATTTCAACTATTGGAATCCCGAAGCCGACAGCCGCATGCACCTCGTTGAGGTCGGTAACGGCGAAGGCCAGATCGGCGGGTCCGGTTACTATCCCAGCTACGAGCAGTACACGCTGGCACTGGACAAGGGCTGGCATCTGGCTCCGTCCAACAACCAGGACAACCACAAGGCAAAGTGGGGCAACGCCAACGATGCCCGCGACGTCCTTTTTGTTGAGCAGGCCACGGAGGAGGGCATCTACGATGCGATCCGCAACTACCGTGTCTACGCAACGGAGGATAAGAACCTTGAGCTCGGCTATACGGTCAATGACCTGCCGATGGGCACCATCATTGAATCGGTTCCCGAGATGCTGAAGTTTGATGTTTCCGTCATGGATCCGGACGAGCAGGACTCCATCTCCAAGGTGGAGCTGATCGTCAACTCCGGTAAGGTCGCCTACACTTGGGACGATCCCGCAGAGCTTGCAGCCGGTATCCTTACGGTAGAACTCAAGCCCGAATATTCCTACTATTATGTCAAGGTCACGGAGGCCGACGGCGATCTGGCGGTCACCGCACCTGTCTGGGTCGGCGAAAGCCTGCAGCTCGGCATCACCGAGATGACTGCGGACTCCACCAACCCCATTGTCGGTGAAACGGTCACGCTCACGACGAAGCTTTACAACAAGGAAAGCTCCGACGCGCAGATCAAGAGCGTTGTCTACACCACCGAAGGCTCCAAGGTCCTCTTTACCGACACCACGCCGCGCGTCCTTTCTGCCGACAGCTCCGTGAGCATCGACTGGAAGTACGTTACCGAGCTTGCAAAGAAGACGACCATCACCGTGACGGTCGTGGTCGAGATGGAAGGCAAGGAGTACACCTTCTCCGCCGCCGTCAATCTTGATGTGCAGGACGTCAGCAGCCTCGCCTATGTCGGCGTTGACGCTTCGCACAACAACGAGTATGTTTCCGGCTACAACAAGGGCCTGATGGGCAACTTCACGACGATTGCTGCCGACTCTACGGTTCGCGTTGACATGCTGGACACCTCTGAGAAGCTGATCGCCGCCTGCAAGGACGGCAAATACGCGGCTCTGGTCATCACGCCGCCCTCCCGCCGTGTTGCGGAAGGCAAGGACTACACTGAAACGGAGCTCAAGGCTCTGGCTGAGTTCAACGCCGCCGGCGGCGTCCTGCTGATCTCCGGCGTTGGCGATACCAACGACCAGCTTTCCGGTGCAAAGCACACGGCTGCAACACAGAATGCGCTGCTTGAGAAGCTCGGCTCGTCTCTGCGTCTGTCCGACGACGGCCTGTATGAAGACACCTCCTTCGCGCTGACGCTGAACAGCTTCGGCAGCAGCAAGCTGGTGCAGGGCCTCACCACCGGCATCTCCTACTACGGCGGTTCTACGATCTACGCGGTCGATGCCACCGGCGCAGTCTCCAGCGAGATCCCCGCAACGGTTGCAGCCATGCTCTTTGCGAATGCAGCCGGCACCTCCGTTGACAAGGACGGCGACGGCCTTGGCGGCGAAACAACGCCGAAGTACGCATACGCGGAAAAAGACGCGCGTCTGCTCGTCATGGCTTCCGAGCAGCTGCCCGGCAAGGGCCTGATCGTTGTTTCCGGCTCTACGTTCATGAATGACTTCGATCTGCAGATCCCCGCAGCCAACGGCAACAATGCGCTGCTGCAGAACATCTTCAAGGCAATCAATCCTGTGAAGGTCACCCCGATTGCCGAGGTGCGCAAGCAGACGGAGTCCGGCTACAAGTACACCATCGAAGGCGTTGTCACCTCGAATGCCTCCGGCTATGACAAGACCACCGCGTTCTTTGACTGCATCTATGTGCAGGACGCAACGGGCGGCGTCTGCTGCTTCCCGATCTCTGGTGATTTCAAGCTGGGTGACGTTGTCCGCGTGACCGCTACGACGCACTTCTTCCAGGGTGAAGCGGAGCTTCAGGTCGTTTCGGCTGAAAAGCTGGGCGAGACCACGCCGGTCGAGCCGACCGTCATCACGGCGGCACAGCTCAACAACCGCTCCAAGGAAGGCCTGCTTGCAACGATCAAGGGCACTGTGACGAAGATCACCGAGGCCAGCGGCCTGCCTGAGTCCATCTATGTGAAGGACGAGAGCGGCGAGGTTGCAAGAGTATTCATCGACGGCTACATTTGCAGCCAGATGGAGATTGCCGGTCTGAAGGTCGGCTGCTCCATTGAGGCAACCGGTCTTGCGTCCTACGATGACACCTATGCCATCGAGAACGACAGCCATGCACGTCTGCGTGTCAGAAACCGCGCAGAGATCATCTGCAAGGAGAGCACCAACCCCACCGAGCCCGAGAAGCCCGAGGTCAAGCCGAATCCCGGCGTGATCGTCATTCCGGGCAGCGGCAGACCGTCCTCCAATCCGTTCGCTGATGTGGCAAAGGGCACATGGTACTATGACTATGTCATGACCGCTGCCAGAAACGGTCTGGTCGAGGGCGATCAGTACGGCAACTTCCGTCCGCAGGCGGGTCTGACCCGTGCGGAGCTGGTCACGCTGCTGTACCGCCTGGCCGGTTCTCCCGCAGTGTCCGGCAAGCCCTCCTTCACGGATACCACGCGCGAATGGTATCAGGACGCCATCGCTTGGGCTGAACAGAACGGCATCAGCAACGGCCTTGGCAACGGCAAGTTTGCTCCGGATGCACTGGTCACCCGTGAGCAGATGGTTACCATGATCTGGCGTCTGGCAGGCGAGCCGGCGTCCAATGCGGACCTCAGCTCCTTCAAGGATGCGGACAGCATCCCCACATGGGCTCAGAACGCATTTGCATGGGCTGTCGAGCAGGGTATCGTCAGCGGCACGCGCCACTGGAACCGAATCGGCCTGTATCTTGCACCGCACGATGACATCAAGCGCTGCGAGTCCGTGAAGATTCTGGTTGTCTACGCAAAGCTGAAGTAAGTCTGCAAAACTGAAAAATCAAACGTCCCACCCTGCGCTCGCGCAGGGTGGGACAAGCGCCATTCACATAGATACCTTCTTTCAAGCAAGCATCCGCCCGGCGGATGCCTGTTTGACAGAATGTATTTTACCGGGTAGGGGTATGAAATGAAAAATAAGAACAATTCTATAAGCCGTTCCAATCGCACTGCCGCCGCGTCTGTGCTGGTCGTTGTGCTGATTCTTGGGATATTTGCGGCGCTGTATTTCTATGCGCATGATGCGGAAGAAAATACGATAAAGCCAACCGAATACGCGGAGTATGAAAAAGGCTGCGTTGTCGAGATTTTGATGGACAACTGCGAGGTCAGCGAGGTGGCGGAAAATGCCTACCGCGGCGACCAGAAGCTCCTTGTCAAGGTCACCTCCGGTCAGTACAAAGGCGAAACGATGCTGGTTTCCGGTTTTGTCGGCCCCATCTACGGCGAGCCTGCGAAGGTCGGGCAGAGCGTTGTGCTGAGCATCAACACCTATGCAAACGGCGACCACACGGCCACCGTGTATGAGTACAACCGGACGCCCATTGTCTTTCTGATACTCGGCATATTCGTTCTGGTGACGATCGCGGTGGGCGGCCGCACCGGCGCGAAATCCGTGCTCGGCCTGATCCTCACCATGGTCGTGATCCTGATGGTCTTCCTGCCGCTTTTGATGAAAGGCTGGCTGCCGATCCCTACCTCATTCCTGCTTTGTTCGCTGGTTGCGGTCGTGTGCTTCGTCATTCTGGGCGGATGCAGCAAAAAAGTCCTCTGCGCGTGCATCGGCACGATCGGCGGCGTCGCGTTTTCCATGCTCTTCGGCATCCTGACCCAGAAGCTGCTGCATCTGGACGGCCTGCGCGCGACCGATGCCGAAGCACTTTTACAGCTCCGCCAGACGGGCACACCCGTTCACATCAGAGGGCTGCTTGTTGCAGGCGTCATCATTTCCGCCTTGGGCGCGGTCATGGACGTTGCAATGTCCATTGCCTCGGCGCAGTCCGAGTTGAAGGCAGTCGATCCCGACCTCTCTGCGCGGGCGCTGTGGCGCTCCGGCATGAACATCGGACGCGATATGGTCGGTACGATGACCAATACGCTGATCCTTGCGATTCTCGGCAGCGGAATGGTGCTGATCCTCTATCTCTACTCGCTGAATCTCTCTTGGTATCAGTTGATGGCATCCAGCTACATTGCCATTGAGCTCATCAGCTCCGTCTCCAGCGCGATCGGCGTCATTCTCGCCGTCCCCCTGACAAATGCCGCCGGAGCGCTGCTCTATTCCACGCGTGCAAAAAATGCCGCCAAATAAAAAGGAACCCGGGAATCTGAGAGATTCCCGGGTTTTTGGCACCCCAGAGACGATTCGAACGTCCGACCCTTCGCTTAGGAGCAGAAATGTATCATTTCCCTCTGAGACAATTCTTGTCAAGATTTGTTCAAAATCCGCGCGAAAAAACGCGAAAACCAGACGGTTATAATTGCTAGAAGTTAGTTCGAGTCAAATCGGGATTGCAATAGATAAGTCCTGATTGTTAGAAAAAATGACGCCGTGTTAGAAGAAAATTAGAAATAGCTAATAAAGGCGTTAGGTATCATTTCCCTTGCGGATATTTTAGGAGAAATCAGCATCAAAGTCAATATCATTTTATCTACGGAGTTGGACATCCAAATTCAAATATAATACGGGAAAACTTAATATACATAGCACACCCACTTGCTCCACGACGGAGCCGGAGGATGCGCTTTTTTGTTGCCCGGTATGGGCGGGAATGGAGGCGAAAGCAATGAACGGACATACAGAGGACAAACCGAAAGACTGCCGGTACTGCTATTTCTGGAAGCAGACGGAGGGCTGCACCTACCGTGGAAAAACCGGCTGCTATTATATTTCGGCGCAGAAGCCGCCTGCCGCTGTCAGCGAGTGCGACGGCTGTCCGTATGGGCGGGCGTCTCCCTGCATCGGCTGGTGTACAAAAGAGCTGCTGCGCTCTATGAGCCTTTGGAAAGGGCGTGAAGATACATGACACTGGACTATTACTACGGGGATCAGGCAGAACAGTTCTCCTTCTACCGCATCCCCAAGGTGCTGTTCACAGATAAGCGTTTCAAAGACATTTCGGCAGAGGCAAAAATCCTTTACGGCCTGCTCCTTGACCGCATGAGCTTGTCTGCCAAGAACGGCTGGCTGGATCAGGAGGGGCGCGTGTATATCGTCTATACCGTCGAGGACATCATGGACGCACTTTCCTGCGCTTCGCAGAAGGCCATGAAGCTGCTGAACGAGCTGGATGAGAAATGCGGGCTTATCGAGCGGAAGCGGCAGGGTCTCGGCAAGCCTAATCTCATTTACGTCAAGAATTTTGTTTCCGCACCGGAATCAAAATTCAAGAATGGTGAAAATCAAAATTCTGGACTTTTGAAAATCGAAACTCAAGAATTTCCAAAATCAAAAGGTAGTAATACTGAGAAGAACAATACTGATTTTAACGATACTGAGTCTTTTCCCTTCCCTTCGTTCAGAGATGGTCAAAAGTGGGAATCGAAAGGAACCGATGCAGAGCGAAGAGCGCAGTACAGAGGGCTTATCATGGAGAATATCAGCTATGACGTTCTGCTGCTGGACTTGCCGTATGACAAGGAGATCGTCGAGGAAATTCTGGAGCTTATCGTGGATACAGTTTGTACCACAAAAGAGACCGTGCGCATCTCCGGGGATGATAAACCAGCAGAGGTGGTCAGGAGCCGGTTCCTGAAGTTGGACAGTGAGCATATTCGCTTCGTAGTGAGCTGCATGAAAGAGAACACCACAAAGATCAAGAACATTCGTCAATATCTGCTGGCAACGCTGTATAACGCCTCGCTTACCATAAGCAGCTACTACGCAGCTCTTGTTCAGCATGATATGGCAGAGGGACGCATTTAGACGCCGCTGGCTTATATGGCCTGCGGCTTTTCGCATGTTATGGAGGTGAACGCCATGCCAAAGAAAACAGAACCAAAGGACACACAGAGCACCCAGCCGGAACAGGTGCAGCAAATACGCATTTCAGATATCCACCCCTTTAAGAATCATCCGTTCAAAGTGGTGGACGATGCACTTATGCAGGAGACCGTAGACAGCATCATGCAGTTCGGCGTACTCAATCCCACCATCATCCGGCCAGACTCCGAAGGCGGCTATGAAATGGTCGCCGGACACCGGCGCTTGCACGCAAGTGGCCTTGCCGGGAAGGACACGATCCCGGCCATTGTCCGCAATCTGACTGACGACGAGGCGGTGATTTTGTTGGTGGATACCAATTTGCAGCGCGAAAACATTTCTCCCATGGAACGCGCACAGGCGTACAAGATGAAAATGGAGGCGCTGAAACATCAGGGACAGCGGACAGATTTAACTTCCACCCAAGTTGGGCGGAAGTTGGAAACAGCCGAAATTATTGCGCAGCAGACCGGCGAAAGCAAAAATCAGGTACGCCGCTTTGTGCGGCTGACAGAGCTTGTGCCGGAGCTGCAAACGATGGTGGATAAAAACGAGCTTGCTTTTAACCCCGCTGTTGAACTGTCTTATCTCAGGCCGGAGGAACAGAAGGGCGTTCTGGATGCGATGGAGTATTCCCAGAATACCCCTTCACTCTCGCAGGCGCAGCGGCTGAAAAAGCTCAGCCGTGAGGGAAAATGCACGCAGGACGCCATGTACAAGGTCATGTCTGAAGAAAAGAAGGACGAGTTGAATCGCGTGACACTGAAAAGCGACACGCTCCGAAAATACTTCCCGAAAAATTACACGCCGCAGCAAATGGAGCAGGTCATTATCAAGCTGCTGGAACAGTGGCAGAAAAAACGGCAGCGCCAGAATGAGCGCTGAGAAAGGAATGTATCATGGAAAACTTCACGGTAAACATCACAGGAGATGTCAACATCATCCTCCCGCACGGGAAAATCCCTCGCAGGGTCAGGCTCAAAAGCGACGGCTATGCGCCGGTCTCCAGCTTTCAGCTTACCCCAAACGATGAGGAATACGATGAAAGCAATGTTTCGGTTCTACTGGCTGTGCCCGGCCAGAAGACCAAATCCATGCGTCTGCTAGACGCACTCATTGCGACCGGCTTCCTCTGCACGCATGTGCGGCAGGTGCCGACCTTCGACCTGTACATGGCTTATGAGCAGAAAGCAGTCGTGACCGTCAGCGGCGAAACGTACCTGACCGGCCCCGCCATTGTGTTCTACTGCCTCGATGATGAGCTGTGGGATATCTCTTCGGGGGATGCCGGTCTGGTACGGCGGCTTTTTGAAGAGCGTACTGTGCAGCTCCGTCACGGAGACGAAATGATCCCGGCCATTGCGCTGTAAGCTGTGCGCCAGTGCATACTGCGATCATCACGGAAGGAGGCGTTCATAATTGCAGGAAGAGGTTGAAAACAGGACAGTGACCCTTGTAATCAGCGCAACGAAGCTCACCGGACGGGTGCTCAAGGCGGCGGTTGCGAAGTTCCTGGCACATCAGAAAGCAAAAATTGCAGAGAAAAAACGGGCTGGCCCCGTAAAGCCCACCGGCAAGCAGACGGTCAAGCAGCTTGTCGGTCAGAATCAGGGCGTTGCCAACATCGAGATCAGCGATAAAAACATCAAGGATTTTGACCGTGTGGCAAGGAAATACGGCGTGGACTACGCTGTAAAAAAGGACAAGACCCTCTCGCCGCCCAAGTACATGGTGTTCTTCAAGGCGCGGGACGCGGATGCCCTCACAGCGGCCTTTGAGGAATATACCCGCAATACGGCAAGGAAGCGTCAGAAACCCTCTCTCATCCAGCATCTGCATGATATTCAGGCGGCAAAGGACATCATCAAGCCTGCGGTCAGACACAAGGATAAGGGGCTGGAGCTATGAAAAAGCCTGTAAACATCAAGAAAATCATTCTCCCCAATCTCCCGTATCTGCTGTTTGCCCTGCTGGGAACCAAGTGTGGGCAGGCTGCGCGGTTAGCACCGGGGCTGGACTTCTCTCAAAAAGCCCTGCATATTCTGGATGGCTTTCGGCTGGCCTTTAAGAGCCTACTTCCGAGCTTCCACCCCGCCGATCTGCTGGTCGGCCTCCTGATCGCCGCCGTACTACGGCTGGCGGTCTACGTCAAAGGCAAGAACGCCAAGAAATTCCGCAAGAATATGGAGTACGGCAGTGCCCGCTGGGGCACGCATGAGGACATCGCGCCGTATATCGACCCGGTATTCGAGAACAACATCATCCTCACGCAGACCGAGAGCCTGACCATGAACAATCGTCCCAAAGACCCGCGGACGGCGCGGAATAAAAACGTGCTGGTCATCGGCGGCTCCGGCAGCGGCAAAACGCGCTTTTTTATCAAGCCAAACCTCATGCAATGCCAGTCGAAAGACTATCCGGTTTCGTTCGTCGTCACCGACCCAAAAGGCAGTATCGTGGTCGAGTGCGGCAAACTGTTGGAGAAGAACAACTACCGCATCAAGATATTCAACACCATCAATTTTTCCAAGAGTATGCACTATAACCCCTTCGCCTACATCCACTCGGAAAAGGATATTTTGAAACTGGTCAACACCCTAATCTGCAATACCAAGGGAGACGGAAAATCCGGTGACGATTTCTGGGTGAAGGCAGAGACGCTTTTGTATTGTGCCCTGATTGGCTACATCCATTATGAAGCGCCCGAAGAAGAGCAGAACTTTGCCACGCTCATCGAGCTGGTCAACGCCATGGAAGTCCGAGAGGACGATGAAACCTTTGAAAATCCTGTGGATATCGCGTTCAAGGAGCTGGAAAAGGACAAGCCCAACCACTTCGCGGTGCGGCAATATAAAAAGTACAAATTAGCCGCCGGCAAGACTGCTAAAAGTATCAATATTAGCTGCGGCGCACGCCTTGCCCCCTTTGATATTGCGGAGCTGCGGGAGATCACCATGTATGACGAACTGGAGCTGGACACGCTGGGCGACAAGATATACGACAACCCGGATGCCAAGGATGGAAGCTTCAAAAAGACGGCGCTGTTTCTTATCATGAGCGATACCGACAGCACCTTCAATTTCCTCATTTCTATGATTTACAGCCAGTTATTTAACCTGCTGTGTGAAAAAGCGGACGACCAGTATAAAGGCCGCCTGCCGGTGCATGTGCGCTGCCTGATCGACGAAGCGGCGAACATCGGGCAGATACCCAATCTGGAAAAGCTCATGGCGACCATCCGCAGCCGCGAGATCTCCGCCTGTCTTGTTTTGCAGGCGCAGTCTCAGCTCAAGGCACTGTACAAGGACAACGCCGATACAATCATCGGGAATTGCGACACCTCGATTTTCCTTGGCGGCAAGGAGCCGACCACGTTGAAAGAGCTGAATCAGGCGCTTGGGAAAGAGACCATCGACACCTTCAACACCGGCGAGAGCCGCGGCCGCGAGGTCTCCCACAGCCTTAACTACCAGAAGCTCGGCAAAGACCTCGCTACGGTGGATGAGCTTGCCGTGCTGGACGGCTCCAAGTGCATCTTGCAGCTTCGCGGCGTGCGGCCGTTTCTGTCCAATAAGTTTGATATCACGCAGCACAGGAATTACAAATACCTGTCGGATGCAAACCCCAAAAATGAATTTGACATTGAAAAGTTCCTCTCTCACCGGCTCAAGCCGAAGCAGGACGAGGCTTACAATGTCTTTGAAGTAGACGTGTCCGAAGCGGATGAAGCAGCGGGTGAACAGCCCGCTTTTTCATAAAGATTTATCAAGGCAGGAGGCTTGATACACCATGACAGACAGAAGACACCGGCTCATACTGCAAGGCCGGAACGAACAAAAACAATCAAAATTTGAAAGGAGACGCCGGAATCGGGAGCCGCACAGCGGTTTTCGTTCCGGCGCTTGCATTGTGAGAACCCATTTCTAACCCAATATCCTGCATATTCCGGCATACACATTTATGGATTTCTTTAACTCTGCTGTCGATGTTCTTCAGACCCTCGTCATCGCACTTGGCGCAGGTCTCGGAATCTGGGGCGTCATTAACCTGTTGGAGGGCTACGGAAATGATAATCCGGGGGCTAATGCTCATGTGCGGTAAAGTAACACAATAATTTTGTAGACACCAGACCACTATTCCGAAATTATTGAGATTAAAGCAAGTATAAGGTATAATTCCCATAGGTTATTCAGCATTAGATAAATGCTAAGAAAAAACAAAAATTTTTGTAACGCTTTGCTTATATGAAACTCTTATAGGCAAAGGAGGTGAAATAGTGGAAGAATTTGAAAAAATATATAGGCTATATTATCTGGATATATATAAGTATCTGTTTTCTTTAAGCGGAAACAAGGATATTGCAGAAGAATTAACGCAAGAAACATTTTTTTCTGCAATGAAATCTTTTGATACTTTTCGTGGTACTTGTAAAATTCAGACATGGCTATGTCAAATTGCAAAACACGCATATTTTGCACATCAAAAACGATTAAAGAGAACACAACCATTAGGAGAAAACGACTATGAGGGAGAAGAAATCTCACTTGAAGTAAAAATCTCAAATGAAGAAAGTGCTTTTGAAATACACCAATTACTACACAATCTTTCAGAACCTTATAAGGAAGTGTTCATGTTAAGAGTTTTTGGCGAACTTTCTTTCACAAAAATAGCTACTTTGTTTGGTAAAACTGAAAGTTGGGCGCGTGTAACATTTCATCGCGCAAAACTAAAAATTATTGAAAATTTGGAGGAAAAATAATATGAAAACATCTTGTGAGATTATTAAAGATATTCTCCCCTTATATTGTGATGAGGTTTGTTCCGAGGAAACCCGGAAACTGGTTGAAGAACACATCGGAGACTGTCCCTCATGTGCGGCTTTGCTTGAGAAGCTGAGAACAGATTGCCACATTATAGACACTCAAGACCAGCTTAAAGAAACAGATGTGTTCAAAAAAGCGTCAGAAAAATGGAAAAAGTCTATTTGGCGTGCTTTCTATAAAGGGGCGGTTGCTGTTGCTACGATTGTTGTATTAGTGATTGCAGGACGCTATGGATTTTGTGAAGTGAACTTTATTCATGCCACTCCCGAATTAGTAGATACTATTTCTTATGAGATTGAGGGCGACCCTAATAATATAGCTGTTGTCTTAAAAACAAATGACGGCTATTCTAATGGAACTATTGTATCTGAAATGGATAAGGACGGAAATGTATATCTTTCTATTGTACGTCCTATCATCAAAGAGAAAAATCGTGATGGAGATAATCTGCAAATTCTCTATACAGCTAATATAGAGAACATGACGGCTGTCTATTATGGAACACCCAAAGATAATAAGTTGCTGTGGGATAATAATAGCGACTTGCCAGAAATCACTTATAAAGAAATTGCGAAATTACATGAAAATACTCCTATCCATGAGTGATTTTGAATAATTCAAAATAGCAAACCCAGCCGAGCCAGTCAACGGCAAGTAAATGGGCTGCGCCCACCGTTGACAGTCACGCCTGTCCTTGCTGTTGGGTAATCAAGGGGCGACAGCAAAAAAGTGCTGCCGCCCTTTCCCATAATCGAAGAAAGGGGGATTTTCCATGACTGAATACGAAGCCTATCAAGAACATATCCGCTATACCCATGATACCTATTGCCGGATTGTTATTCGCCATGCGTCCTTTGACGCTGCCCGTATGCTGGCGGCGAGGTGGAAACGGGAAATCTCCCTTGAATATTTGACCGAAGAAAAGTTTGTCCCACTAAGCACCACAGACGAGTATTTTCAAGTGCCGGACTATGGCGAAACTTATCTGTTTTCTGTCCGGGGGCAGACGATATTTTTAGATAGCTGTTCCCTTGCGGCGGCTCTTGCCGGGCTGCCGGAACAGACACAAGAGGAAATCTTTTTATATTACTTCCAGCACTTGACACAGAAAGAAATCGGAGAACAAAGCGGCTGGACACGCAGCACAATCGGGCGGCATATTCAGCTTGCCTTGAAGCGGCTGAAAGAGGAAATGGAGGTGTTGTCCCATGAGTAACCGACTTCTCCCCTATGACACTATCATAAAGGCACATGAGGGCGACCCCATAGCGATACAAGCCGTCCTTGACCGATACGCTGGATATATCCGCTACTTCTCCAACATGAACGGTTATTATAACTCTGATATGGAGGACTACATCAGAACAAAGCTGATTGAAAGCCTGTTCAAGTTTCGGCTTGACCGATAACATAAAAACTGAATATCCCGCCGCCCCGCAGCGGCACATGAAGCAGTAAATCCGAAAAAGATTTGCTGCTTTTTTTGCGCCCATTTTTGGCAAATTTCCAAATGTTCCGTATTAGACAGTGAAGCCAAAAAAGATTGCCGTTTTTTTCAGACGGCGAGCAAAACACAGTTTCCAAAACGCCTTATTGTCGGGAAAGACCACGCCGCAGGAAAAGTTCTTGCCGGAAAGTCCGTCATTTTTGCTTTTTGCGGTGTTGTAGGGAGTAAGGGGAGAACGCCGCCCGCAGCCTTTTATAAAAAAGCTGGTTATAGATTTCCCGAAAAAGTGGCAGTAGCAAGTGAACGGCAGTCCGGCAGTTTCTTAGAGCAAGATTCTACCGCAGTACCAAAATTCGCTTTTCGCTCA
>OHBE01001801.1_pt1 | contig 17347 bp, 18 predicted proteins | sample 1577231 | NCBI WGS metagenome assembly OHBE01 (sample SAMEA3541506, study PRJEB24748) | human gut metagenome | biome: human gut; feature: human-associated habitat; material: faeces | place: China | collected 2012 | reverse complement strand
TACGAATCAGGAATTGGATGAAATGGAAACGAAGCTGAATTTTTCTGACCTTTCAGTGGAGGACTGGGCATATCCTTATATTCAAGGCTGTGTGGAGCAGGGCTTTTTCGCAGGCAGTGAGGAAGGAACCTTTCGTCCGCAGGCGGATTTGACGCTTTGGGAGGCGCAGACATTGATGGACAGGCTTGCGCCCGATTACAACAGCCGCATTGTGCTGACGGCGGAGAATAAAAACATGGCGGTTTCCTATGAGCTTTGGGTGCAGCTTTTGGAAACGGTGCTTCAGGCAAGGCGCGGAGAGGACAGCCTTTATTCCTATGGGATTCAAACGGAAAATGCGGTGGTTCTGGATGCGGATGGGCTTTGCGATATGGGCAGATTTACTGCGGCAGGCATAGATTTAACGCCCTATGCCGCAAGCCGCATTACCTTTCTGGAAAAGGATGGGGAAATCCTTGCGCTGCTGACGGTAGAAGCCGCTTCGCCTGTGGTGAAAAATATCTATTGCAGGCAGGAAAAAGGTGCGCTTTTTCTGGAAACGGGGGAGGGTGCGGCGATGCTTGCCTATGGAAAGGCACTTGATGAGGGAATTTATGATGTAAAACTGGAAAACGGTAAGGTCGCAGAGGTGACGGCAGCGGAATCTGTCGGAGGCTGCACCGTGAAGCGCGTGGACGGAGAAACGCTGTATCTGGCGGAGCGGGGCGAGCTGCCTTGGGCGGAAGCGGCAAGGGTTTATGATGCGGCAGGAGAAGAAATCGCAAAGGCGGATTTTACTGATTTGATTTGCGGCACGGATTGCGGCGAATTTTTTGAAAAGGACGGGGAAATCTGTGCGGCGGTGATTCGTACTCCTGCGGTTCTGGAGCGGATGCGTGTCCTTCTGAAGGGGGCGGAGCAGAAAACCGTAACCCTTTCCGCGGAGAATGGCTTTACGCTTTCCAATGGAACAAATGAGAAGCATTTTTTACCCGAAGGAAAGGCGGTTCTGACAGCCGATTTGCCTTGGTTTTCGCATGGCATTGTGACGGCAACGGCAGAAACACCGATTCGTGTGGCATTTGCAGACGGAACAGCGTATCAATATGAAGGCACGATTGAATTGGAACGGCGCGGCGCAGATAGCCTTGCTGTTATCAATGAACTGTCCTTGGAACGGTATCTGCTCGGCGTTGTGCCGCATGAAATGCCGACCTCCTTCGGACAGACGGCGTTGGAGGCGCAGGCAATTACGGCACGCAGCTATGCCTATAATCAGTTTTATGCGAATACCTATTGTGCGTATGGCGCGCATGTAACCGATACCACCGCCAGTCAGGTGTATCTGGGCTATGCTGAAAATGAAACGGCGGCACAGGCAGTGAAAGCGACCGAGGGGATGTGCGCCGTAACGAAAACAGGTGCGGTGGCGCAGACCTATTTTTATTCCACCTCCTGTGGCTTCGGGGCAGGCAGTCAGGAGGTCTGGTCGAAGGACGGCAGCTTTTCCGGCAGGGAAAAATCCTATTTGCAGGCGCAGACCTACGGGGATTTTGCGCCGCCGCAGACAGAGGAGGAATGGCTTGCCTTCTGGCAGGATTGGAAGAAACGGGGATATGATATGAATTCACCGTGGTATCGCTGGAAGGTGTATTTCAGCTGTGGACAGCTGACAGAAATTTTGCAGAAAACTCTGGCGGAAAGCGCGAATTGCAGGATAGAAGGGAATCAAAATGATTTGGGCAGGCTGACAGGCATTGCGGTGACACGCAGAGGACAGGGTGGACTCGCAATGGAATTGCAGCTGACCTTTGAAAAGGGGATGGCAACGGTGAAAACGGAAAATGCTATCCGTAAGGCGCTTTCGCCAACAAAAAGAACCCTCGGTGAGCCGATTTATCTGCAACGGAAGGGCGCAGAAGCCATGACGGGAAATGCTATGCTGCCAAGCGGATTTTTCGCAGTGAAGGAAATGAAAAATGCGGAAGGAAAGCTGACGGGCGTGGCACTTTACGGCGGCGGAAACGGGCATGGCGTTGGACTGAGCCAGTATGGCGCGAAATATCTTGCGGAGCAGGGGAAAACGGCGGCGGAAATTATCGCATGCTATTTTCCGGGGACGAAGGTGGAAAAGGTGCTGTAGGGGGAAGGTTTTCGATTGAAATTCAAGTTCTTGAAAGGGCGAGTGTCTGATGACCGGCTCATGCGAGCAAAAGCGTGGTTGGAGAATCCTGCCGTTCGCCCACCCCTAAGAAGTGTATTGGCAAAAGCAAAAGACATTCCCCAACTTTTTTTGAAAAAAAGTTGCAAAAAACTTGGAACCTTTTCGGATAGGTTCCAAACCTCCCAACGAACCAAGGGAAACAGGGTTTCCCTTGGTAATCCTTTCCCAACAGACCCGAAAGGGCAGTATAAAGAGCCCTTCGGGCAAAAAAATCAAAAAAGCCCCTTTTGGAGGCTTTTTATTGTTCTTCGGATTCTTTCAGCAGTTCATCATAGGTAGTTTTCAGAACATCGCGAATACCTTTTAATTGGGATGCGTAAATATGTTGGACGCCACGTTCAATTTTAACGAGAGATTCTCTTGTTATATCAATTCCTTTCAGCTGCAGCAGACGTACAAGTTCTGTCTGCCCAATGCCTTTGGCTTGGCGTAGGTTACGGATATTTTGCCCGATAGGGATTGTTTTTGTCTGCTTGATTTTGGAATCCATAAGCCCCTCCTAAACTGGACTGAAATTAGTTCTTTTTCTTTATTTTAAGAATAGGATGTGCTATAATGGGACTGATATTAGTCCAGTTTTGGAGCGTGACCATAATGACTGATTTTGCTGAAAATTTAAGAAAATTTCGGAAAATTAAAAAATATTCTCAAGCGGAGCTGGGCAGAAAGCTGCACTACGGTTCGACAACGATTGCAAACTATGAAAGCGGCAGAAATGAACCTTCTTTTCGTGATTTAATTCGTCTGGCAGAGGTGTTGGATGTTACACCGAATGAATTATTAGGTATAGAAAGGAATCCGAAAGGAGTTATGGAAAAATTTCAAAAATTAGGGGAGAGAGAACAAAAAATTGTAATTGGATTGATAGATAGTTTGCAGGAATGATACATAAAAAGCAGACCTTTTGGTCTGCTCATTTATTGGCGAAAAACAAAATTTATGATATGATAGATACATGGAAACCGTGACAGGTTTGGCTGACCTCCGATTTTAACTAAGGATTGGAGGTGGTGCTATGAATACTTATGAAGTGTGGATGACCGTACTTACATTTGGCTTATTTTTGATAGCACTCCTCTCTTATATAGACAAGAGAAAATAAAAAGACTACCTGTCATAGAACTTTGGACGGTTTAGACAGGTAGTCTTACCCCTGAGGTTGACCACAACGTGGCGGTTTCCTACTTAGTTTTATTATATCATAATATTTAGAATTGTAAAGCATGCACAGCGTTTGTGTGTGCTTTTTTTATCGCTTTTATCGCAGAGAAACGTAGGTTTTAATGACCTCAACGATTTTATCCAGATCCATTCTGGAGGTGTTGAGGATAAGGTCATAATTTTCTGCCTTTCCCCATTTGCCGCCTGTGAAGTAGTTGTAATAATTCGCACGGCGCTTATCGGTCTTAATCACCATGGATTCTGCGCCCTGAGGGTCGTGGTGATAGGTATGGATGGCACGCTCCACGCGGTCGGGCAAATCCGCCTGCAGGAAAATATTGATGCAGTTGGGGTTTTCGGACAGCACATAGTTTGCGGAACGCCCAACAATCACACAGGGGCCCTCCTCTGCCACCTCTTTGATGACCTGAGACTGCACCAGAAAGATTTTTTCATTCAGCGGCAGACCAACAGAATCAATGCTGGGGGTCAGAGAGGTCAGAGAGAAAAACAGATTGCCGACAGAGGTTTTTTCTGCATCCTTGAAGCATTCCACGGAAAGTCCGGTTTTTTCCGCTGCCATGGTAATCAGTTCGTTATCATAAAAGGGAATCCCAAGGGCTTCCGCCAGTTTTTTGCCGATAATGCGACCTCCGCTGCCATATTGGCGGCTGATGGTGATGATTTTATTCTGGTTCATGGTAACAACTCCTTATCGTTCAGAAATGCAATTTCTGTAAAATTTATTTTTCATATTTTTTCATTATACCGCTTTTCCCAAAAAGTGACAAGCGGAGATTTTTTCGGTGAAAAAACAGCTTTTTCCGCTTGGAAACTTTACTTTTTCAAGAAAAGTGTTTATGATATTAAGGATGGACTACTATGACAGTAGAAAACAGAAATAGATAAAAGAGTAAGGAGATAGTGACATGGGTGAAGCTTTAACAGGTTTAAAAAGAAGCTGCATGTGCTGCGATGTAAACGAAAGCATGATTGGGCAGGAAGTGACGGTAATGGGCTGGGTACAGCGTCGCCGCGACCTGGGTCAGCTGATTTTCATTGCATTAAGAGACAAAACGGGTCTGGTGCAGATTGCAATCGATGGCAACACAGCAGAAAAGGATTTGTTCGCAAAGGCGGAAACGGTTCGCAGTGAATATGTACTGGCAGTGAAGGGTCTGGTTGCCGCAAGAGAAGAGGGCAACATCAACCCCAACATGAAAACAGGGAAAATCGAGATTATCGCCAAGGAGCTGCGTATCCTTTCCGAATCCGAAACAACCCCCTTCCAGATTGAGGACAACATCACCGTAAAGGATGATTTGCGTCTGAAATATCGTTATCTGGATCTGAGAAGACCTTCTCAGCTGAAAAATCTGGTGCTGCGTCATAAGGTTGTACAGGTGATGAGAAACTTCCTGGATAAAGAGGGCTTTCTGGAGATTGAAACTCCTGTTCTGGGCAAATCCACACCCGAAGGCGCAAGAGACTATCTCGTACCTTCTCGCGTACACCCCGGCAATTTCTATGGTCTGCCTCAGTCCCCGCAGCTGTATAAGCAGCTTCTGATGGTTTCCGGTATGGACAGATATTATCAGGTTGCGAAATGCTTCCGTGACGAGGATCTGCGTGCGGACAGACAGCCCGAATTCACACAGGTGGACATGGAGCTGTCCTTCGTGGAAATCGAAGATATCATGGATATCAACGAAAGAATGATGCAGAAGGTATTCAAGGATTTGATGAATGTAGATATCAAGCTGCCCCTGCCCAGAATGACCTATGCAGAGGCAATGGAGCGCTTTGGTTCCGATAAGCCCGATGTACGCTTCGGCATGGAGCTGAAAAATATTTCCGATGTTGTGGCAGGTACCGATTTTGTGGTATTCAAATCCGCTCTGGAAAACGGCGGCAGTGTGCGTGCCATCAATGCGAAGGGCTGTGGTTCCTTCCCCAGAAAGAAAATCGACTCTCTGGTTGAGTTTGTAAAAACATATAAGGCAAAGGGTCTGGCTTGGATTGTGGTAAACGCAGACGGCACAATCAAATCCCAGATTGCAAAATTCTTCACACCCGAAAAAATGCAGGAAATCGTAGATGCGATGGATGGGCAGCCCGGTGACCTGATTCTGATTTGTGCGGATAAGGATAAGGTCGTATTCGACTCCCTTGGCGCACTGCGTGTAGAGTTGAGCAAAATGCTGGAGCTGACAAAGCCCGATGATTTCGCATTCCTGTGGATTACAGAATTCCCTATGCTGGAATGGGATGAAGAGGAAAACAGATATGTAGCGGTGCATCATCCGTTTACTGCACCCATGGATGAGGACTTGGATCTGATTGACACCAATCCCGGCGCTGTGCGTGCAAAGGCATACGACATCGTTCTGAACGGCTATGAGCTGGGTGGCGGCTCCATCAGAATCCACCGCAGAGATATCCAGAAGAAGATGTTCGAGCTGCTTGGCTTCAGCGACGAGGATGCGCAGGAACGCTTCGGTTTCCTTTTGGATGCCTTCAAATACGGCGTACCCCCTCATGGCGGCTTGGCGTTCGGTCTGGACAGAATCATCATGCTGATGAGCAATGCACCCAGTATTCGTGACGTGATTGCCTTCCCTAAGGTAAAGGACGCATCCTGCCCGATGACAGATGCACCCGGCGTGGTAGACGAAAAACAGCTGGACGAGCTGGGCATTGCAATCAAGGAAACGGAAGAAGCAACAGAGGAATAAAAACCGTGAAAAGGGTGGAAAAATTTCTGCCCTTTTCTTTTTTACACGAAAAGACAAAACTTCCTCTTGACTTTTTCGCAAAAATGTAAGAAAATAGCTATGTTATACATCTGTCGGTGCGTGGCCCAGCTTGGTAGGGCGCAGCGTTCGGGTCGCTGAGGTCGTGGGTTCAAATCCCGTCGCACCGATAGGAGACTGCTTTGTTGGAATAAAATTTCAATGAAGCAGTCTTTTTAATTTTCTCTTAAATCAGTTGTTTCCGACAGGCAATTCGATTATAATGTAACGATGGAATAAAGCGTACAAACAGGAAAGGAGTTTCTGATAAAATGGTAACAGAAATTTTAAAGGCCATATTCTTTGGCATTGTGGAGGGTATTACGGAATGGCTGCCCATTTCCTCTACGGGACACATGATTCTGTTGAATGAATTTGTGAAGCTGCAGGTTTCGGATGAATTTTATAAGCTGTTTGAGGTTGTCATTCAGCTTGGCGCAATTCTGGCGGTTATCCTGCTGTTCTTCCATAAGCTGAATCCCTTCTCGCCAAGCAAGAGCGCGCCGCAGAAGCGGAATACCTGGCGGCTGTGGTTCAAGGTGGTGCTTGCGGTGATTCCTTCCGCGGTGATCGGGCTGCCGTTGGATGACTGGATGGATGCACATTTTTACAATTATGTTGTGGTTGCCATCACTTTGATTGTTTACGGGATTGCGTTTTTGTTCGTGGAGCGAGAAAACAGCCACCGCAGAGCCTATGCAAATTCGGTGTATGATATTGATTTGAAAACTGCCATGCTCATCGGCTGCTTCCAGTGCCTGAGCCTGATTCCCGGCACCTCCCGTTCCGGCTCAACCATTCTGGGTGCAATCATCCTTGGCGTAGGCAGAGCGGCAGGGGCAGAGTTCTCCTTCTTCCTTGCCATCCCCACGATGCTTGGCGCAAGCGTACTGAAGCTTGTGAAATTCCTGCTTTCCGGCGTTTCCGCAACAGGCGCGGAGTGGGCGATTCTGGCGGTCGGCTGCGTGGTTTCCTTCGTGGTCAGCCTGCTTGTCATCAAGGGTCTGATGGAATATGTACGCAAGCACAGCTTTGCGGTATTCGGCGTGTACCGCATCATTCTGGGGGTACTGGTTCTGGGATATTTTGCCTTCCAAACCCTGCACGCATAAAAATTACATAAGGGAAAATAAAAAACGGAGCCGATTTTTTCGACTCCGTTCATTTTTTTATTCTGCTTCAATCTGTTCAAAGATTTCCTGTGCAGGTCTCTGATACCAGCCTGTCTTATCCTCGCTGACAAGTCCTGCGGTCTGGGAATTATAATACATTTCGCATGCCTCAAGGTCATTCATTTTGTGCTTTTTCTGCAGCAGTGCAACCACCTCTGCGCCGACAGCGGCACGGTTTTCGTGATGGGTATATTCCTTCTCCTGCTCTCCGGCATCGCTTTCCAGATAGGTCAGCCCGTCAATCATGCCGACAAAGAAATCAATATCCATTTCGGGGAAGGTTTTGTGGCTGTCCAGAATCAGGTCAATGAAGCCGGACTGCTGAAAGGAAATAAATACCTTATTACTGGGGATATTTTTCAGATCACTGTAATATTCTACGCAGGAAACAACTAAAGTACGCTGGTCCATTTTTCTCTCTCCTTTTTACTCATAAAAAATTTACTAAGCTTTATGATACCGCATTTTCACATAATTTTCAACCATTCCCCGCAGGAAAACTTGACATTCTCCGATTTTCCAGTATGCTAAAGGAAGCAAGATAAAATTGGAAGGAAGTGCTTATTTTGGTAGCAGTAAAAATAGATGAAACCTTAAAGGAACGCTGCCCTGATGCTGCTTTGGGGCTTTTGCAGGCGAAGGTTGCGGTTGCGCCCGATCCGGAAGAATTTCTGGCACTGCTGAATGGGAAAATTGCGGAGCTTTCCGAGGTAGAGCTTTCACAGGCAAATAAGAGAGATAAAATTCAGACAACCAGAAAGGCGTATAAGGCATTGGGGAAGGAGCCCAACCGTTATCGTTCCTCCGCAGAGGCAATGTGCAGAAGAATTGCAAAGGAACGAGGGCTGTATTACATCAATAACGTGGTGGATATCAATAATTATCTTTCCATCAAATCGGGGTATTCTATGGGGACGTATGACCTTGCGAAAACAAAGGGCGATATTCTCTGGATGCGTGCGCCCGAAGGCACGGCATACCGCGGCATCGGCAAGGATGTGCTGAATATTGAATTTTTGCCGGTTTTATTTGACGAGGAAGGACCCTTCGGCAATCCCACCAGTGATAATGACAGAACCATGATTACGGATGCAACAGAGGATTTGCTTCTGGTATATTATGCCTTTGATGGGGCGGAGGATTTGCCTGCGCTTCTCTCCGAAGCAAAGGACTTACTGGAAAAATATGCAGGAGGCAGAGAATTTGAGACGGAAATCTTGATTTGAAAAATCCGAATATAATAAGGAAGGTGATCGGATGAAAACCTTTGAAAGCTTATATCGGGACTATTACCAGAAGGTATATGCGTTTCTCAACCGCATGTGTGCCGATGGGGATTTAGCGGAGGATTTGACGCAGGAAACCTTTTTGCAGGCATATAAATCACTCTATAAATTTCGGGGAGAGTGTGAGGTTTTTACCTGGCTTGCGGCAATTGGCAAGCATACCTATTTCAAATATCTGAAAAAGAAGCGGCTGCATCTGGATGCGGCGAATTTGGATTTGGTGGCGCAGAACTATCTGAAGGGGGATGTCAGCCCGGAGGAGCATGTCAGCCAGAAGGATATTGAAAAAGCGGTGCGCAAGGTGGTTGATGATATCCCGAAGAAATACCGCGATGTGGTGGTGCTGCGTGTTTATGCGGAGCTGCCGTTTTCGCAGGTTGCACAGATACTCAGGATTAGCGAAAATTCTGCAAAGGTGATTTATTTCAGAGCGAAGAAAATGCTGATGGAGGTGTTGAAGGATGAATTGGAAATGTGAACTGGTGATGGATCTGGCACCTCTGTATTATGATGGGGTTGCAAGCAGGGTCAGCAAAAGGCTGGTGAAAAAGCATCTGCGTGAGTGCCCGCAGTGCCGCACCTATTATAAAAAATATCACCCCGTAGACAAAGTTCCCACAGAAGTTCCGAATTGGGATGTGGAGGAAAATTATGCCATGCTGGCAAGAAAAGTCCGCAAAAGACGGCTTGTGCTTTGGGGCGGCTTCCTTTCCTATCTGAGCACGACAATTGTTGCACTGGTGTTTTGGTATGCAAGGGAACAAAAAAAGATGAAAAAAATTTAAGACAGAAAATGCCGAAAATCCGAGGGTTTTCGTCGGCTCTCTTTTTTGCACAAAAAATTTTTGCGAAATTTGTGTAACTTTTTCCGTAATTTAGGGTACTAAGTTAAAGTAACGAAAAAATGGAACGGATTTCGGTAAATGAAATAGTTTCTCATATTCCCTGAGAAAGGGGAGAAGGAGTGGAAAAATGAGCTTTCGTGTGTTAGGGACGGGCATGTATGTCCCACCCAGGGTTGTTACGAATGATGACCTGTCACAGTTTTTAGAGACCAATGACGAATGGATTACCCAGAGGGTCGGCGTAAAGGAACGCCATATCAGCACAAATGAAACGGCGGCGGATATGGGTGCCAAGGCTGCAAGGGCTGCTTTGGAAAACAGTGGCGTAGCGGCGGAGGAAATCGACCTGATTTTGGCGGCAAGCGTCAGCGGGGAGAGCATTTCCCCTTCTGTTTCCTGCATGATTCAGAATCTGCTGGGGCTTTCCTGCATGACCATGGATATCAATGCGGCATGCTCTGCGTTTGATTTTCTTCTGGAAACGGCGGCAGGGTTCTTTGCCAGAGGCAAGGTGAAGAAGGTACTCGTTATCGGGGCAGAACGTCTGAGCCGCCTGCTGGACTGGAATGACAGAGGCACCGCGGTTATCTTCGGTGACGGCGCAGGTGCGGTGGTTCTGGAAGCAGGTGAAAATTATCTGGATGCTGTTTTTGATGTAAAGGGCGGCGATGATGTCATTGATATTCCACAGCCTGTAGGGATGTCTCCCTTCTATGAAAGAGGGCAGGAAAAGAAGCCTTATATTCACATGGCAGGGCAAGAAACCTTTAAATTTGCGGTAACCGCCATTTGCAGAGACTGCAAGGAAATTCTGGAGCGCAATGGGCTGACCTTTGATGATATCGCGTATATTGTGCCGCATCAGGCAAATCAGCGCATCATTGATTTCGCAAGCACAAAGCTGAAGGTGCCCAAGGAAAAATTTTATTTAAATATTCATAAATACGGCAATACTTCTTCCGCCAGCATTCCCATTGCCTTGGACGAACTGAACCGGGAAGGGAAGCTGCATAGAGGAGATTTATTATTACTGCCTGCCTTTGGCGGCGGTCTGGCAAGCGCCTGTTGTTTAGTAAGATGGTAAAAAAGAAAAGAAAACAAGAAAAAAGGTAAAAGAAAAGGAGAAAAAATTATGGTATTCGAAAAAATCGCAGCAATGTTGGCAGAAAAACTGGAATGTGACGCAGCAGAAATCAAGATGGACACAGAATTCAGCACACTGGGCATCGACTCTCTGGATGTTATGGAGCTTCTGATGAATCTGGAAGAAGAGCTGGGCACAGAAATTGAAATGGGCGAAAACAAAGTAAACACTGTTGGCGATCTGGTTAAGCTGATCGAAGAAAAACAGGCGTAAGAAAAAAACAAAGGAAAAGGAGGACGACGATATGATCGTTTCACCGATTTGTGAGATGCTGGGCATCAAATATCCTATTTTTCAGGGCGGTATGGCATGGATTGCTGACGGCAAGCTGGCGGCAGCGGTTTCCAATGGCGGCGGCCTTGGGATTATCTCTGCAATGAATGCAGGCGGCGATTATCTGAGAGAACAGATTCGCATTGCAAGAAGCCTGACAGATAAACCCTTCGGCGTGAATATCATGCTGATGAGTCCCCATGTGCAGGAAGTGGCAAAAATCGTTGCGGAGGAAAAGGTGGCGGTAGTCACCACAGGTGCAGGCATTCCCAATCAATATGTTCCCATGTGGAAGGAAGCAGGCATCAAGGTGATTCCTGTAGCGGCTTCTGTCGCAGCGGCAAAGATGATGGCGAGAGCAGGTGCAGATGCTGTCATTGCCGAAGGTGGCGAATCCGGCGGTCATATCGGCGAGCTTTCCACCATGCCCTTGGTTCCCCAGGTGGCAGATGCGGTGGATATCCCTGTACTGGCGGCAGGCGGCATCGGCGACGGCAGAGGGATGGCAGCGGCATTTATGCTGGGCGCAGTTGGCGTGCAGATGGGCACTCGTTTCCTGCTTGCAGAGGAATGCGGTGTGCATCAGAATTATAAGGATATGGTGAAAAAGGCAACGGATGTTTCCACAACAGCGACAGGCAGACGCTTCGGCGGCAGCACCTGCCGTGTGATGAAAAACCAGTTTGCCCGTCATTTTCTGCAGGTGGAATATGCCCCCGAAACAACCGCCGAAATGGTAGATAAGCTGGGCGTTGGCGCACTGCGCAAGGCAGCAGTGGAGGGCGATACCAAGGAAGGCTGCTTTATGGCAGGACAGATTGCCGGCATGGTGAAAAAGGAACAGCCTGCGGCAGAAATCGTGCAGGAAATTGCAGCAGAAGCAGAGGCGTTACTGAAAGGAGCGGCAAAATGGGTAAAATAGCATTTGTTTTTTCCGGTCAGGGCGCACAGAAGGCAGGCATGGGCAAAAGCTTTTATGATAACAACGAAACCGTAAAGGATTTGTTCGACAGAGCAGAAACCCTCAGAAGCGGTACACTGGCGCAGTGCTTTTCCGGCACGGCGGAGGAACTGAAGGAAACGCAGAATACACAGCCCTGTCTGTATCTGACAGATCTTGCGGCGGCGATTGCGCTTTCCGAAGCAGGTATCCCTGTGGATGGCGTGGCAGGCTTTTCTCTGGGGGAGCTGCCTGCATTGGCGTTTGCCGGTGCGTATAGCCATCTGGATGGCTTCCGTCTGGCTTGCATCCGCGGCAGAGCTATGGCAAAGGCGGCGGCAGAGCATCCTGCGTCCATGCTTGCGGTCATGAAGCTGGACAATGCAAAAATCGAGGAAATCTGCAAGCAGTTCAAGCAGGTGTATCCCGTAAACTATAATGCGCCCGGTCAGCTTGTTGTGGCAGGGGCGATTGAGGAAATGGATGCCTTCAAGCAGGCGGTGCGTGAAGCAGGCGGCAGAGGTCTGCCCGTAGCAGTCGGCGGTGGGTTCCATTCTCCTTTCATGGATGGAGCAAGCAGAGAATTTTCCGAGGATGCAAGAGAATTTGAGCTGAGAAAGCCCGCGCTGACCGTTTATTCCAACTTTACCACAGAGCCCTATACGGAAAACGTACTGGAATTGATGGAAAATCAGATTAACCACAGTCTGCGTTGGCAGGAAAGCATGGAACGCATGGCGGCAGATGGCTTCGATACCTTCATTGAGGTAGGCATCGGCGATACGCTGAAAAAGCTTATCAAGCGCATCCTGCCCGAAGCAAGGGTATACAGCGTTTCCAATATGGAGGAAATCGAAAAGGTGAAGGAGGAAATGGGATGCTGAAAGGAAAAACAGCAGTCGTAACCGGCGGCTCCAGAGGGATTGGTAAGGCAATCTGCCTGAAATTTGCAGAAAATGGTGCAGATATTGCGTTTTTATATGCGGGCAATACCGTGAAGGCGGAGGAAACCGTAAAGGAATTGGAAGGACTGGGCGTAAAGGCAAAGGCATATCAGTGCAACGTTGCGGATGCAGATGCCGTTGCGGCAGTTGTAAAGGAAATCGTGAAGGATTTCGGCGGCATTCAGATTCTGGTGAATAACGCAGGCATTACGAAGGATAAGCTGGTGCCCATGATGAAGGCGGCAGATTTTGACGCAGTCATTGATACAAACCTCAAGGGCGCATTTTATATGACAAAAGGGGTATATCCTCTTTTCCTGAAGCAGAAGGGCGGCAAGATTATCAATATCAGCTCCGTTTCCGGTCTGACAGGCAACCCCGGGCAGGCAAATTATTCCGCATCCAAGGCAGGGGTAATCGGGCTGACAAAATCCGTTGCAAAGGAACTGGCTTCCAGAGGGGTATGCTGCAATGCAATCGCTCCCGGCTTTATCGCAACGGAAATGACACAGGCATTGGAAAACGATACATTGAAGGATGCCATCCCCATGAAGCGCTTCGGCGAAGCGGAGGAAGTGGCGAAGCTGGCATTGTTCTTAGCGTCGGAACATTCTGATTACATTACAGGCGAGGTCATCCGTATTGATGGCGGTCTGGCATGCTGAATCGGCGCGAAGGAACCGAAAAAGCAGTCGGATTTCGCAGGAAAGGATTGATGAAATGAGACGAGTAGTAGTAACAGGCATCGGCGCAGTGACCCCCGTGGGCAATAACGTGCCGGAATTCTGGGAAGCAATTAAAAACGGAAAAAACGGTATCGCACCCATCACCAGATTTGATGTCAGCGAAAGCAAATATAAGCTGGCGGCAGAGGTGAAGGAGTTTGATCCGACAAAATATATGGATAAGCTGACAGCAAAGAAGCTGGATCGTTTCGTGCAGTTCGCTATGGTGGCAGCCAGCGAGGCGATGACAGACAGTCAGCTGGAAGGCAATATTGAAAAAGAGGATTTGGCGGTTTATTTCGGCAGCGGCATCGGCGGCTTTGAAACGCTTTGCGAAAGCTATGATGTGCTGAGGGAAAAAGGACCTCGCCGTGTTTCTCCTCTGTTCATCCCCAAGATTATCAATAACATTGCGGCAGGCAATATTGCCATTCACTATCAGGCACAGAATGCCTGCGTTGCGGTTTCTACCGCCTGTGCGACAGGTACAACTGCTATCGGTGAAGGCTACAGAGCCGTTCTGCATGGCTATACCACAGCGGCAATCTGCGGCGGCAGTGAAGCGGCAATCGTTCCGTTGGCAGTGGCAGGCTTCGGCAGCTGCATGGCACTGAATGCATCGGAAGACCCCAATGCGGCATCCCTGCCCTTCGATAAACGCCGTGCAGGCTTCGTTATGGGCGAGGGCGCAGGTGCGGTAATTCTGGAAGAATATGAACACGCAAAGGCGCGCGGCGCAAAAATTTATGCGGAAATCGTAGGCTATGGCTCCACCTGTGATGCACACCATGTAACCGCTCCTGCGGAGGAAGCAATCGCAAGCGGCAAGGCAATCGTAAATGCAATGGCAGGTCTGGAAGGCGTAAAGCCCGAAGAAATTTATATCAATGCACATGGTACAGGCACAGCCTTGAATGATAAAACAGAAACCAGAGCTATCAAAAATGCCTTTGGCGAAGCAGATGCGAAAAAGGTTCACATCAGCTCCACAAAATCCATGACAGGGCACATGCTCGGTGCAGCAGGTGCAGTAGAGGCAATCGCGGCAATTCTGGCAGTGCAGGAGGATGTTATCCCTCCTACCATCAACCTGAAGGAGGCTGACCCTGCGTGTGATTTGGACTACACCCCCAACACAGCGGTCAAGACAACCGTAGAAGCGGCAATGTCCACTTCTCTGGGCTTTGGCGGTCATAATGCCTGTGTTGCATTCAGAAAGATGAGGGGCTGATGAATATGGATACGAATAAAATCAATGATTTGGCGAAAATTTTGCGTCAGAATCAGCTGACAAAATTAGACCTGACAGAGGGGGATACCCGTATCGTTCTGGAAGCAGGCGGCAGACAGGCGGTAGTGGAAATGCCTGTGGTTTCTGTGGAAAACATAGCGGAAGTGCCTGTTGCAGAAGTGCCTTCTGTGGAAAAAGCAGAAGCACCCGCAGGCGTGGAGCAGAAATCCCCGCTGGTGGGTACGGTTTATCTTGCACCACAGGCAGGGGCAGAGCCCTTTGTGCAGGTGGGCGATAAGGTGAAAAAGGGCGATGTGCTCTGCATTGTTGAATCCATGAAGATGTTCAATAATATCGAAGCAGAGCTGGAAGGCACGATTGCGGCAGTCTGCGTGGATAATGGGCAGATTGTGGAATTCGGTCAGCCCTTGGTTCGCATCCTGCCCGAAAAGGAGGAAAACTGATGAATCAGGAAGAAATCAAAAAAATTCTGCCCCATAGAGATCACATGCTTCTGATTGATGAGGCAGAGCTGAGAGAGGGCAAGGCTTACGGCAAAAAAACCATCCGAGGGGATGAATTTTTCTTGCAGGGGCATTTCCCCGGTAATCCTGTTGTCCCCGGTGTCATTCTCTGCGAAATTCTGGGGCAGAGCGCGTGTGTCCTGCTTTCCGGTGAGGCAGAGGGTATTACCCCCTTCTTTACGGGACTGGATAAGGTGCGCTTTAAAAACCCCGTACATCCGGGGGATGTATTTGAAACAGAATGTACCCTGCTCAAGCATAAGGGGCCCTTCTACTGGGCAGAGGGCAAGGGTTATGTAGACGGTAAGTTGTGTGTCAGTGCAGAGTTTTCCTTTGCACTTATCAAGGAGTGACAGGAAATGTTTTCTAAAATTCTCGTTGCCAACAGAGGCGAAGTGGCAGTCCGCATCATCCGTGCCTGCAAGGAAATGGGCATCGAGACGGTGGCTGTCTATTCCGAGGCGGACAGAAATTCCCTGCCCGTTGCCCTTGCGGATGAGCGTATCTGCATTGGTGGCAATGCAGCGGCAGAGAGCTACTTAAATCAGAAAAATATCATCAGCGCAGCGTTGGCAACCAATGCCGAGGCAATTCACCCCGGCTATGGCTTTCTTTCCGAAAATGCAGGCTTTGCCAAGCTTTGCGAAGAAAACGGCATTGTTTTTATCGGCCCGAAGAGCGAGGTTATCTCTGCCATGGGCGATAAGGATACTTCCCGTCAGCTGATGCAGCAGGTCGGCGTGCCCGTTGTTCCCGGAACGGAGGTTCTTAAGGACGTAGAGGAAGCAAAGAAATATGCCAAGGAAATCGGCTATCCGCTTCTGGTAAAGGCAACGGCAGGCGGCGGCGGCAAGGGCATCCGCGTGGTGGCGAGAGAGGAAGACCTTGAGGATGCCTTCCATACGGCATCGCGTGAGGCGGAGAGTGCCTTCGGCAATGGGGAGGTGTTTCTGGAGAAATATCTTACCCATGTGCGCCATGTGGAAATGCAGATTCTGGCAGACAAATACGGACACGTTGTTCACCTCGGCGAACGCGATTGTTCTATCCAGCGCAGCAATCAAAAGGTTATCGAAGAATGTCCCTCTCCGGCGTTAAACAGCCAGCAGCGGCAGGAAATCGGCGAAATTGTCCGTAAAGCGATTGAAAAAATCGGCTATACCAACGCGGGAACACTGGAATTTCTTTATGAAGACGGCCGCTTTTATTTCATGGAAATGAATACCCGTCTTCAGGTAGAACATCCGATTACCGAAGCCATTACCGGCATAGATATCGTCCGCGAACAAATCCGCATTGCCAGCGGTGCCGCCCTCGGCTACACGCAGGATGACATCACTTTCCACGGCCACGCCATTGAATGCCGTATCAATGCCGAAGACCCGGAAACTTTCGTTCCCTGCCCCGGTAAAATTACCGAATGGCACGCACCCGGGGGGCTGGGTATCCGCGTTGATTCGGAAATCTACTCCGGCTACAGCATTCCGCCGTTCTACGACAGCATGATTGCCAAACTGATTGTTCACGGCAAAACCCGCAATGCCGCACTGATGCGTTTGCGTCGGGCTTTGGAAGAATTTGTTATTGAAGGCGTCAAAACAACCATTCCGCTTCATCAGGAAATTATTTCCCAGGCGGAATATATCGACGGCCAATACAACATCCACTGGCTGGAACAATTTATGGAAAAGAAAAAAGCCGCCGAAGGCAAATAGTTATTCTCGTCAAACCCCTCCTCACCGAGGGGTTTTTCATTGCCTCACGAACAATACACAAGAAATCATTTTAAAATAGATTTCCTTTATAATTGGATTAAGATGAACTTATCGTTTTTCTATAAGTAAGGTGCTGACCATGTCTAACCGCCTGCCTGTCTTTGATGTTTTCCGCAACAGCTTCCGCTACATGCTGGAACATTACCGCATCTTGAGCCTTTTCTGTATTTTCTCCTTTTTGGGAATATATATGCTTGGCGGTTTCAATCTGGCGGACAACCTGTTGGGCGGCGCATTTTATCTTCTTTACACCTATCTGTTCTATTTCATTTTTGTCCGGGTTTATTTCAACCGGCAGAAATTATTTTCCAAACCGGAATTTATTAACGCCC
>OHBE01001800.1_pt1 | contig 17352 bp, 18 predicted proteins | sample 1577231 | NCBI WGS metagenome assembly OHBE01 (sample SAMEA3541506, study PRJEB24748) | human gut metagenome | biome: human gut; feature: human-associated habitat; material: faeces | place: China | collected 2012 | reverse complement strand
CTCTGATTTCGGAGAAATGCTTTTTACACATTTCGGCGTGTCCGGCCCAATGATTCTGAGCGCGAGTAGGCATATCATTCTGACGATAGAGGAAGGATATCGGCTTTACATTGACCTCAAGCCTGCGATGGATGAGAAAAAGCTGGATGCGCGTATTCTGCGCGATTTTGAAAAATTTGCGAATAAGGATTTTGCAAACGCACTGGATGCGCTTCTGCCGCAGAAGCTCATTCCCGTTATCATTCGTCTTTCGGGGATTGATGCGCGCAAAAAGGTAAACAGTGTGACGAAGGAAGAAAGAAAGCGTCTGGTTGGGCTTTTGAAGGCACTGCCGCTCACGATTACGGGGACAACGGGCTATAACGAAGCGGTTGTGACCTGCGGCGGGATTCAGGTGAATGAGATTGACCCTGCGACGATGGAGAGCAAATTTGTGAAGCAGCTGCATTTTGCAGGCGAGGTTCTGGATGTGGACGCATATACGGGCGGCTTTAATCTGCAAATTGCATTTTCCACAGGCTTTGCGGCAGGGAATGCGGTTTGCGCGGAATAAGGAGGAAAAAAAGCATGAAACGATTTGCCATTGCGGTGGATGGGCCTGCCGGCTCAGGAAAAAGCACCGTTGCGAAGATGGTTGCCAAGAGACTGGGCATTATTTATGTGGATACGGGCGCGATGTACCGTACGGTTGCGCTGTTCTGCACGGAGAAGGGCATTGCCCTTGCGGATGAAGCGGCTGTGGTTGCGGCGCTGGCAGATTTGCAGATGAAAATTGTACCGGAGGAGGGCGGTCAGCGCATTTTCCTGAACGGAAGGGATGTTACGGCGGAAATCCGCACGGCGGAAATTGGAAAGGGTGCATCCACGGTTGCGGCGTATCGGCAGGTGCGTGCGCGGATGGTGGAATTGCAGCAGGAAATGGCGCGGGAACATTCTGTGATTATGGATGGCAGAGATATCGGGACGGTTGTTCTGCCCGATGCCGAGGTGAAGATTTATCTGGATGCCGGCGTGGAGGAGCGTGCGCGCCGTCGTGTGGGCGAATTGCAGGAAAAAGGCGAAACGGCTGATTTTGAAGAAATCAAGAAAATGATTCTTGAGAGGGATTACAACGATATGCACAGAGCGCACAGTCCCTTGAAAAGGGCGGCAGATGCGGTTTCTCTGGATTCGACAGGCATGGGCATTGATGCTGTGCTGCAGGCTATTTTAGATATTGTTGCGGAAAGGGTGAAAGAAAAATGAAGGATACAGAAAAGAAATCATGGGTCTATTATGTAGCGATTTTTCTGGTGAAAATTTGGTATGCCATTATGTTCAGGGTGGAAATCATCGGGAAGGAAAATATTCCCGAAACCGGCAACGGTGTGATTTGCAGCAACCATTACAGCAATTATGATCCTGTTTCCACGGCGATTTATCTGGACAGGCTGCCGCATTATATCGCAAAGAAGGAATTATTTAAAAATAAGCTGTTTTCATGGGTGCTTGACCAGTTGGGCGTATTCCCGATTGACCGCAAGGTTTCTATGGACATGAAGGCGGTGAAAACAGCAATCAAGCTTTTGAAGGAAGGCAAGATTGTCGGCATTTTTGCGGAAGGCAGACGGGTAAAGGCAGGCGAGGACGTTGCGGCAAAGGCAGGCGTGGCGCTTTTTGCGATGAAGGGAAATGCACCTGTCATTCCCTGCGCCATCAGCGGCACCTATAAATTCCGCAGCAAGCTTACGATTCGCTATGGCGAGCCGCTGACGTTGGATGAATTTCGGGATAAAAAGCTGACAACAGAGCTTATGGGAGAAATCACGAAGGTGATTATGGATAAGGTGGAAGAATTGAAGGTGAAGGAATGAGCAACGTAACACTGGCGGCATCCGCAGGGTTTTGTTTTGGCGTGAAGCGTGCGATTGAGATGGCGTATGCGGAAATAGAAAAAAATGACGGCGCACCGCTGTATTCCTATGGTTCTCTGATTCATAACAAGGAGGTCACGAAGGATCTGGATGCCAAGGGGCTGCATATCATTGAAAGCCTGGACGGGATTGACGAGGGTACGGTTGTGATTCGTTCGCACGGTGTAGGAAAGTTTCTGTATGATGCGCTGGAGGAAAAGGGCATGCGAATGGTGGACGGCACCTGTCCGTTTGTCAAGAAGATACACACGATTGTGAATGAAGCGTGGAATCAGGGCAAAAGCATCATCATTGCCGGAGACGGCAAGCATCCGGAGGTGCAGGGCATTAACGGCTGGTGCGGCAATACAGCCGTTATTCTGGAAAGCCCTGAGGAGGCAAGGACGGCAGAGCTGGATTCGGAGAAGGACTACGCCGTTGTGGTGCAGACAACCTTCCGCCAGAGCAAGTTTGACGATATGCTTGCCATTTTGCGGGAGAAGGGACTGAAAATGGAGATTTTCCAGACCATTTGCTCTGCGACGGAAAAGAGGCAGAAGGAAGCCATGGAGCTTTCCCAGAATGTGGATAAAATGATTGTCATCGGGGACAAAAAAAGCTCTAATACACAAAAATTGGTTGAGATTTGTAAAAAAAATTGCGAGAATACGGTTCATATTGAAACAATTTGCGATTTAGTGTTGAAAACTTTTAAGAAGGATGATAGAATAGGGATAACTGCGGGTGCGTCCACACCACCTGCAATAATTAAGGAGGTAGTAGTTACTATGAGCGAAATTGAAAATGTAAATGTTGAAGAAGTGAGTTTTGAGCAGATGCTGGAAGATTCTCTTGTTACCCTGCACACAGGCGATGTTGTAAAAGGCACCGTTATTCAGGTTGTAGGCGAAGAGGTTTCCGTTAATCTGGGTTTCAAATCTGACGGTGTTATCCCCAGAGGCGAATTCAGCAGAGATACAACAGTAGTTCCCAGCCAGGTTGTACAGCCCGGTGATGAAATCGAAGTTTTCGTTGTTCGTGTAAATGACGGCGATGGCAATGTACTTCTGTCCAGAAAGCGTATCGAAGAACAGAAGGGCATGGAAGATATCGAAAAGGCATTCAATGAAAAAACAGTTGTTACAGGTACTGTAACAGACGTTGTAAAGGGCGGTCTGATTGCAGTTGTAAACGGCGTAAGAGTATTCATTCCTTCCTCTCAGGTTTCCAACAGATTCATCGAGGATCTGAGCGTATTCAAGGGTCAGGAGCTGGAATTCAATATCATTGAAATGGATAGAGTAAAACGTCGTATTATCGGCGGCAGAAAAGATCTGGTTGAACAGGAAATCGCAGCAAAGAAGGCAGCTCTGTTTGAAACAATCGCAGTTGGCTCCAAGATTGCAGGTACTGTTTCCAGACTGACAGACTTCGGCGCATTCGTTGATCTGGGCGGCGTAGATGGCCTGATTCACATTTCCGAAATGAGCTGGGGCAGAATTTCCAACCCCAGAGAGGTTCTGAAGGAAGGTCAGGAAGTTGAAGTATTCGTTCTGGATGTAGATAAGGAAAAGGGCAAAATCAGCCTGTCCCTGAAGGATGCAGACAAGAACCCTTGGAAGCTGGCAGCTGACAAATATGCAGTTGGCTCCATCGTTGAGGGTAAGGTTGTTCGTATGGTACCCTTCGGTGCATTCGTTGAACTGGAACCCGGCGTAGATGGTCTGGTACACATTTCCCAGATTGCGAACAAGCACGTTGTAAAACCCGAAGATGAACTGAAGGTTGGCGAAATCATCAACGTGAAGGTTCTGGAAGTAAATTCCGACCAGAAAAAAATCAGCCTTTCCAAGAGACAGGCAGATGCTCCTGTGGAAGAAGCTCCCGCAGCAGAATAATCCCGTGTGCAAAAGCTCCCATTGTGGCGTGACCATGGTGGGAGTTTTTTGTTGATATTTTTTATTGAAATTTTATATATGCAAATTTTGAATAATATTAAAAAATTTCATAAAAATGCGTAATTGATAGAAAAAACATTAAAAAATGATAAAAAAACCGACATTGTTATGTCTGCATTTTTATGATATACTTTTTAGGTAATTTCGTGGGATAAAGGAGGAAAGTGCATGAATAAGCATGAAATTTTCCGTTTTATTGACCATACTCTGCTGAAACAGAACGCAGTCTGGGAGCAAATCCGTGAGATTTGTCAGGAGGGAATGGACTTTGGAACGGCCTCGGTATGTATCCCACCTTCTTTTGTGAAGCAGGCCGCGGAATTTGTGGGAGAAAGACTTCCTATTTGCACGGTGATCGGGTTTCCGAACGGATACCAGACAACGGCAGTAAAGGTCTTTGAAGCAGCAGAAGCGGTACAAAACGGCGCAGCGGAGATTGATATGGTCATCAATATCGGCTGGGCAAAGGCAAAAAGCTATGATGCGATTTTGCAGGAAATCAATGCGGTGAAGGATGCCTGTGGTGAGAAGCGGTTAAAGGTCATCATTGAAACCTGCTTGCTGACAGAAGAAGAAAAAATTGCTCTTTGTGATGTGGTGAGCCGCTCTCGGGCGGAATTCATCAAAACCAGCACAGGCTTTGCCGGCGGCGGGGCAACGCTCGCGGATATTCGGCTGTTTAAAAAATATGTGACAGGGGATACGAAGATTAAAGCGGCAGGCGGCATCAAATCAGTTGCCGATGCGGAGGCTTTTCTTGCGGCAGGGGCTGACAGACTGGGTAGCAGTTCCCTTCTTGCCATGCTTCGGCAGGAAATCAAGCAGTAAGGCTGCGGAGGGAAGCTTCGGCAGCTCGTAAAAATGGGAAAAAGAAAAAGGGAGGAATTTATAATGAGTTTATTAAAGAAATTTGCAGCTATGGCAATGGTAGCGGTAATGGCAGTCGGCATGACAGCATGCGGCGGCGGAGATGATGCTGCGGACACAAAAACATATGTAATCGCAACAGATACAACCTTTGCACCCTTTGAATTCTAGAATGACGCAGGTGAATATGTAGGCGTTGATATGGATCTGCTGGCTGCAATTGCAGAAGACCAGGGCTTTAAATATGACCTGCAGTATCTGGGCTTTGATGCGGCTGTACAGGCATTGGAATCCGGTCAGGCTGACGGTGTTATCGCAGGTATGTCCATCACACCCGAAAGACAGAAGAAATTCGACTTCTCCGATCCTTATTTCGACAGTGGTGTTGTAATGGGTATCGCAGAAGATAATAACGATATTAAATCCTATGAAGACCTGAAGGGCAAAAAGGTTGCCGTTAAGAGAGGTACAGAGGGCTTTGATTTTGCTGAATCCATTAAGGATCAGTATGGCTTTGAAACAGTTGTATTCGATACCTCCGATGCAATGTGCATGGATGTTAAGGTTGGCAACAGCGTAGCCTGCTTCGAGGACTACCCTGTACTGGGCTATGGCATCACACAGGGCAACGGTCTGAAAATGGTAACAGATAAGGAACAGGGCAGCTCCTACGGCTTTGCAGTTGGCAAGGGCGAAAATGCAGAGCTGCTGAAAATGTTCAACACAGGTCTTGCTAACCTGAAAGAAAATGGCAAATATCAGGAAATTCTGGATACATATATTCAGGAATAATTCCTTAAGGAGTAGTGCCTCATGAGTAGTTTTTTTGAGTATGTGGGACAGTGTATGCCGCAGCTGACATTAGGGCTGAAGCTTACACTGCAAATGACAGTCTTTTCATTGATTTTGGCTGTGGTTGTCGGCATGGTGATGTGCATGTTCAGCATTTCCAAGGTGAAGCCTCTGAACTGGATTTCGGGTATTTATCTGAGCCTGATTCGTGGGACTCCCCTGATGGTACAGGCATTCTTCATCTATTTCGGTATCACAGGTGCGTTACATATCCGGATTACACCCTTTAGTGCGGCGATTTTGGTTCTGTGCCTGAATGCCGGTGCATATCTGTCTGAAATTTTCAGAAGCGGTATTGCGGCAGTCAACAAAGGGCAGATGGAGGCGGCAAGAAGTCTGGGATTGCCCTATGGCGTTGCGATGAGAAAAATCATTCTGCCACAGGCAATTCGTATTGTTATTCCATCCGTACTGAACCAGTTTATCATTACATTGAAGGATACCACCATCCTTTCCGTTATCGGCTGCGGCGAATTGATGCGTCAAGGTCAGTTAATCGTAGCAAGAAACTATCAGAGTTTCCAGACCTATGCGATTGTTGCGGTTATGTATTATGTTGTTGTAATCGTGCTGACAAAAGCATTCCAGCTGGTTGAAAGGAGGTTGTCAAACAAATGATTAAGGTAAAAGTAGAAAAATTGCAAAAAAGCTTTGGCAGCCTTGAGGTTTTGAAGGGGATTGATCTGGAAGTCAAGGAAGGGGAAGTCGTTTGTCTGATTGGTCCTTCCGGTTCCGGCAAATCTACATTTCTGCGTTGCCTGAATCGTCTGGAAGAAACGACTGCAGGTACTGTTATTGTTGACGATAATGATATTACAGATCCCAAATGCAATATCAATAAGGTGAGAGAAAATATCGGCATGGTATTTCAGCAGTTTAATCTGTTCCCTCATCTGAGTGTTTTGGAAAATATTATGCTTGCGCCTGTGGACAGAAAGAAGCTGACAAAGGCGGAGGCAAAGCAAACAGCGGAACGCCTTCTGGCTACAGTCGGACTGGCGGAAAAGGCAGGAGAATATCCTCCGAATCTTTCCGGCGGACAGCAGCAGCGTGTGGCGATTGCGCGTGCGCTGGCGATGAATCCCGATATTATGCTGTTTGACGAGCCTACTTCCGCGCTTGACCCCGAAATGGTCGGCGAGGTTCTGGAGGTTATGAAGCAGCTTGCAAGGGATGGCATGACCATGATTGTAGTAACGCATGAAATGGGCTTTGCCAGAGAGGTTGCTGATCGTGTGATTTTCATGGACGGCGGCTATATCGTGGAGCAGGGGACACCGGCAGAGGTGTTCGGCAATCCGCAGAATAAGAGAACACAGGATTTCCTGAATAAGGTTCTTTAAGCAAAAAAACAAAGTCTCGGATTTTTTATCCGGGACTTTTTTATGTATACGTTTTTCTTTGCATAAAGCAGGAAGGTATTGGGAAAAGTGAAATTGAATTTAACAAAGATTTTACAAAACTCATGCGAAATGACAAGTGCAGAAAAGAAAATTTGTTAAGATTCTGTTCATTCGGTGGAAATTGCCAAAAACCGATGATTTTTCATTGCGGCTGTCTGTTGTTTATGATATCATTATTCAGGATGTAAAACAAAGATTTTACATGGTTTTTAGGAAAAATTTACAATCGAATCGAAGAAAAAACGGAGGAAAAAATGAGTTCTATAGTAATTCCCTTTATTGGTGGTCTGGCGATGTTCATTTATGGCATGAACATTATGGCGGATGGCTTACAGCACGCTGCCGGCTCCAAAATGAAGAAGATTCTTGAAGTGCTGACGCAGAATAAGCTGATGGGCATTGCGCTGGGTGCATTGGTTACGGCGATTATCCAAAGCTCCTCTGCCACAACGGTTATGGTTGTCGGCTTTGTAAACGCAGGGCTGATGAATCTGACACAGGCAATCAGCGTTATCATGGGTGCGAATATCGGTACAACCATCACGGGTTGGTTGGTTTCCGCAGGTGAATGGGCAAAAATGTTCAGCCCTGCTACACTGGCACCAATCGCGGTTATGGTCGGCGTAATCATAACGCTGGTGGGGAAAAGGCAGCAAAGCAAGGATGTAGCCGGTATCATCATTGGGTTTGGTATCCTTTTTATCGGTATGAATACCATGTCTGATGCGGTTTATCCCCTGAGAGAATCCGAGGTATTTAAGACAGCCTTTATTTCTATGGGCTCTAATCCTTTTCTGGGGATTCTGGTCGGCGCAGGCGTAACGGCGATTATCCAGAGCTCCTCTGCATCACAGGGTATCCTGCTCTCTCTGGCATCCGCAGGGCTGGTTCCTACGAATGCGGCAGTATTCATTATCATGGGGCAGAATATCGGTACCTGCGTGACTGCAATTTTGAGCTCTGTCGGTGCAAGCAAAAATGCAAAATGCGTTGGTACGATGCATCTGACCTTCAATATTGCGGGTACGATTATTTTCAGTATTCTTGCAATGTTTCTGTTTGCGAGACTGGACCCTTCCTATGGCGAGGGCATTATCAATATGACGCAGATTTCCTTTATCCATACGGTTTTCAACGTGGGTACAACGATTATCCTGATGCCCTTCAGCGGCTATATCATCAAATTTGCCATGAAGGTAAACGGCCTCAAGGCGGTGGAAACAAAGAGCGACGAGGCAGAGCTGGTGCATCTGGACAAGCGTATGATGTCCACTCCTTCTGTTGCGGTAGAGGGCGCAAAGCTGGAAACCATCCGCATGGGGCGTATTGCGAGAGAGAACCTTTCCTTGGCACTCTCTACGCTTTCTGACCACGATGAGGAAAAGATGGCAGATGTAAAGCAGAGAGAGTTTGTCATTGATAAGCTTTGTGATAATATTTCCAAGTATCTGATTGATTTGTGTATGCTGCATCTGAGCGATAAGGATAATGAAATGGTAACCTCCTTGCTCAACACAGTCAGCGACATGGAGCGTGTGGGCGACCATGCGGAAAATATCGTGGAATTGGCGGAAGAAATGAAGCAGGAGGGGATTTCCTTCTCCGATACGGCTTTGGAGGAGCTGAACGAAATGTCCACCACAACGCTGGGGGCATACGACAATGCGGTGAAGGCGTTGGAGCTGGACGATATCACCTATGCCGTAAAGACCTCCTTCTTAGAGGATCAGGTTGATGCGATGGAAAAGAAGCTGCGCGCAGGGCATATCGAGCGTCTGTCCAATGCGGAATGCAGTGTTAACGCCGGAATTCACTTCATTGACCTTCTGGGGAATCTGGAACGTGTTTCCGACCATGCAATGAATATTGCACAGGTTGTGCTGAATGAGCATAGAGCGGAAAAGAATTTCCATGAAGAAAAAAACGTGGAATGATTGACAATATAAAATGAGAACGGAGCCTTAGATTTTCAGGAGTCTTGCAGACCCCTTTGGGTCTAAGGCTTTTTTTGAAAGGGGGAAGCAATATGACGGCTTTGATGAAGATACAATCCTTTATTCAGGCGTATGTGAAGGCGATTGCGTCCATTCTGGATGTAGATGTTACGATTGTGGATAATGAATTGGTTCGTGTGGCTGGAACAGGCATTTATGCGGACGAGATTGGCGAAACTGTGACTCACGCGAATTTTTTTCATCATATTCTGGTTTCCGGCGAGAGCGGCAGTATTACGGACAGCATGGCGGATTTGAATTGCAAGGGCTGCGAAAAGCGCACAACCTGTAGAGAGCTTGCGAATGTTGCCTATCCTATTTTCAAGGAGGGGGCTGTGGTCGGTATCATTTCCATCATTGCCTTCAGCGAGGGGGAACGAAAAAACCTTCTGGAAAACAGAGGGCAGATGGAGGAATTTCTGAAATATATGTCTGTCCTGTTGGAAAGCAAGCTGTATACGGACGAGGCGAAGGAGCGTCTGGAGCAGCAGCTGCAGGTAGTGCATGATGCGGAAAAGGGATGGTCCTTCGTTGGGGACAGCCAGAAAATGAAGGAAGCCATTCGGATTGGCAAGAAGGTCGCAAAATCGAATTCGACCGTTTTTCTGCGCGGTGAAAGCGGTACGGGGAAGGAGATTATGGCGAAGATGATTCATGCCCTGAGTGACCGCCGTGATAAGCTGATGATTTCTATTAACTGTGCAGCGATTCCCGAAAATCTGGTTGAAAGCGAATTATTCGGCTACGAGGAGGGCGCGTTTACAGGGGCGAAAAAGCATGGCTCCATCGGAAAATTTGAGCTGGCGCATGGCAGTACGATTTTTCTGGACGAAATCGGGGACATGCCTCTGCCTGTGCAGACAAAGCTGCTGCGCGTGCTGCAGGAAAGCGTGGTGGAACGGATTGGCGGCACGAAGCCGATTCCCATTGATATCCGCGTGATTTGTGCGACGAATAAAAATATCGAGCAGATGGTGGAGGAGGGGGCGTTCCGCGAGGATTTGTATTATCGGCTGAACATTATCCCCATTGAGCTGCCGCCCCTGCGCAAGCGTAAGGAGGATTTGCCTGCGCTGATAGAGTATTACATTGCGTACTATAATCAGAAGCTGGGAAAGAGCATGCGCGGCGTTTCTCCTGAGGCGCTGCAGACGCTGACCAGCTATGACTGGCCGGGGAATGTGCGTGAAATGAAAAATATTATTGAATATCTGGAAAATATTGCAGAGGGAGAAATCATTCAGCTTTCGGATTTGCCCGACCATATCGTGATGCGCTCCGGCAAGGGCTTTGAGGATTGGTCTCTGGATGAAATTGTGGAGGACTATGAAAAGCGCGTGCTGAGCAGCATGGTGAAGAAGGGCGCAACGCTGGAGGAAAAAAATCAGCTGGCAGAAAATTTGAAAATCAGCCGTGCAACGCTGTACCGTAAGCTGAAAAAATATGATTTATTATAATTCTTAAAAATGAGAACTGTTATCAGAAATGAGAAATTTTTGTATATAAAAATTGTACCTGTATTTTCGGCAGAAAATAGGAGATTTTTTGTTGTAATGCAGACAGAAAAAGGAATCTGTTCCTGAATGACGTACAGGAAAAAGAACAAACCGATAAGGATGAATTTTGATTCTCATATATGAGAAAACAGAACAAAAAAACCGCCGAAAACAGGCGGTTTTCTTTTTGGCACGATTCTTGCTTTATATATCTGTGGAAGGAAAAATAAAATGATTGGGAGATATAGGAGGAAGAATTATGGATATGAATTTAGTATTTGACGCAATCAAAGCAGAAATGAAACCCAGTATGGGCTGTACCGAGCCCGTTGCACTGGCACTGGCGGTTTCCAGAACCTGTGAGCATCTGGATGCGCCCACACAGAAGCTGGAAATGCTTATCAGCTCCAATATTTTTAAAAATGCGTACAGCGTACAGATTCCCAATGCAGGGACTTACGGCATTGAGCTGGCGTGCGTGCTGGGGATGCTGCTGAGCAAGCCCGGCAATACCATGGAAATTTGCGCGGGCATCAAGCCTGAGCATGTGGAAAAGGCGAAAAAGCTCGTTGCGGAAGGCTTTGTGCATGTAAAGGTTCTGAAAAGCAGTCAGTTCTACATTGAATGTACTGCAACAGACGGCAAGGATACCGTACACACCATCACAGAGGACGAGCATGACAACCTTGTGTTTTGCGAAAAGAACGGCGAAGTGCTGCTGGATAAAAGAGTAAAGAAGGAAGCAGTCGAAAGCGAAGAAAAGGAAGGCACCTTTGATGTAACAAAGCACACCTTCTCTGAATTTTATCACTGGGCAAACGAAGTGGATGTTGCGGATTTGCAGTTCATTAAGGAAGCCATTGACATCAATATGGAAATTGCGAAAAAGGGCATGGAGAAAAAATATGCCTTCGGCGTTGGCCCTACGGTACAGGATCTGCTGAAAAAGGGTCTGCTGAAATCTGACGTTGTGACAGCAGTCAGAAGTATTCCTGCGGCAGCGGCGGACTTCCGTATGAGCGGCGGCAACGGTTCCGTTATGACCTTCTGCGGCAGCGGCAACCAGGGCATTTCTACCACACTGCCCATGGCGGTATTCGCAGATAAAATGAACATTCCCGAAGAAAAGCTGCTGAGAGCGGAATTCATGGGTATGCTGATGATTATGTATATGAAGAAATACGTTGGTCGTCTGAGCCCTGTTTGCGGCGCAATGCTGGCAGGGACAGGCTCTGCGGCAGGCATGGCTTACATGCTGGGCGGCACGGCTGCACAGGTAAGCGGCGCAGTACAGAACATGATGGGCTCTGTTGCCGGCATCTTCTGCGATGGCGCAAAGGGCGGCTGTGCGGTGAAGGTTGCAGCCTGCGCGAGCGAAGCAGTTTATGCGGCAATGTATGCAACGACCCGGCGTCATCGGCGTGATCCCCATCGACAGTATCTATACCCCCGTGTACAAGGTCAACTACACTGTGGAGAGCACCCGCGTGGGCGCTTCCAGCGACTACGATAAGCTGACGCTGGAGGTCTGGACCGACACCACCATCGCTGCCCGCGATGCGGTGTCCCTGGGCGCCAAGATCCTCTGCGACCATTTTGCCCTGTTCACCGACCTGTCCGACACGCTGGGCGATAAGTCCACCGTGGTGGAGAAGGCGCAGGACTCCAAGGACAAGATGCTGGAGCTGACCATCGAGGAACTGGATCTGTCTGTACGCAGCTTCAACTGCCTCAAGCGCGCCAACATCAACACCGTCGAAGACTTGATCTCCAAGACCGAGGACGAGATGATGAAGGTACGCAATCTGGGACGCAAGTCCCTGGAGGAAGTCATCAACAAGCTGGCGATGATGGGCCTGTCCCTGGCCAGCGAAGACAACAACTAACGATCCAGCGCATACCGCGCCCGATCATAACAAGGAGGAAACTGAAATGCCCGGAACTCGTAAGCTCGGTAAGACTACCGATCAGCGTATGGCGATGCTCCGTCAGCAGGTCACCGATCTTCTGGACAACGGCCGGATGGAGACCACCATCACCCGCGCCAAGGAGATCAAGCCCCTTACCGAGAAGATGATCACTCTCGGCAAGAAGGGCGACCTGGCCGCTTACCGTCAGGCGCTGAGCTTCATCACCCGCGAGGATGTGGCCAACAAGCTGTTCAAGGAACTGGCTCCCAGCTACGCCGAGCGCAACGGTGGCTATACCCGCATCATCCGCACCGGCATCCGCCGCGGCGATGCTGCCGAGACCGCCATCATCGAGCTGGTGAAGTAATTTTACTTTCATAAAAAAGAACACGCCGACAGGCGTGTTCTTTTTTTGCGCCGTCGGGGAGGACGGGGCGGCGGAGGGCGTCGACGGGAGGGCGGCGGAGAATGCCCAATGCGGCAAGTCTGCGGAGAGGGGAAAGAAGCGGCGGCGGAGTGCATATACTGCTTCCGGTGATGTGATGAGAAGATGGGTTTGCGCCCTGCTGGCGGGGGTGGTGCTGCTGTCCGGCTGCGGGGCAGGGGTGATCTCGACGGTGGGGGAGACGAGGGATACCGGCGATCCAAAATACGTAGCACTAACCTTTGACGACGGGCCATCGCCGCGCTGTACGCCGCGGCTGCTGGACGGCCTGCGGGAGCTGGGAGCGAAAGCTACATTCTTTGTGGTGGGCTGTCAGGCGGTGAAGGACCCGGACATCGTGCAGCGCATCGCGGCGGAGGGCCATCAGGTGGGAAACCACTCCTACGACCACGCGGATCTGCACAGCCTGACGTCGGCGCAGGCGATGGCGGATCTGGAGAAAAATGACGCGCTGCTGCGGGAGCTGCTGGGGGAGGGGGAGTACTGGGTACGGCCGCCCTACGGACTGATGACGGAGGCAGAGGCCGCGGCACTGTCCGTGCCGCTGGTGAACTGGTCGGTGGACACGGAGGACTGGCGGACGAAGGACAGCGGAAAAATACTGGACGTGATCTACCGCTGCACCGGGGACGGGGACATCGTGCTGCTGCACGACCGCTACCAGAACACAGTGGATGCGGTGCTGACGGCGATCGAACATTTACAGCAGCAGGGCTACGTATTTGTGACGGTGGCGGAGCTGCTGGAGATCAAGGGCATAGCGCCGCAGGCGGGGGAGACGTACCGTCGGGCAGAATAGAAAGCGCCCCGGAGCATCGCTCCGGGGCGCTCTGTGCAGTTGCGTTACGCAGCGGCGGCCAGCATACAGTTGATGACCAGGGTCAGCACGATGAACACGGCGCCCACCCACTTGGTACCCTGGGCCAGCTTGGCATCCAGGCTCTTGGCCTTGGACTTAGCCATATAGCTGTCGGCAATACCGCCGATGGTGCCGGACAGGCCTTGGCTCTTGCCGGACTGGAACAACACCACCAAAATCAAAAACAGGGCGGCGATCAGCTGCAAAATAATGATAACAGTCAACATTTCGGACTCCTCCACCTATTCCATGCCATACGGCATTTGTATCACAGTACATTGCATTTTACCATAATACAACGGACTTTGCAAGAGGGAATGTGCTGTTTTATGGTTGTTTTTTATGCTTCCTTCGCCGGGTGAAAAGTAAGCGGGCGCCGTTCGGCTTACGGCGCCCGCTTCAGAGGTGAAGTTTCACACAGCACCCTCAAAACCTCCCGCCAGAGGTGTCGACAGCCGCACGGCTGTGCGGCTGCCCGACGATTTGAGGATAGAAAGGAAAAGCAATTCATGTAAAAGAATTACTATGGGTACAATACAACAGAAGACCGTGGTTTGTAAAGCGACAATGTTTCATGCAAATATGAGAAAATGTCATACATATATATTCCACTGGAACACCACAAAAAATCGTAAAAAGTGCCGAAAACCCGCCCTTGCCACCAGCGGTGTGAAGGGAGTATAATCTTGCTATGAAATAGTGTCATATAAACAGGAGGCGTCATGGATACCAAAAAACTGGAAGCCCTGCTGACGGCGGTGGAGTTGGGCAGCTTCACACGCGCCGCCGAGGTGCTGGGCTATACGCAGTCCGGATTGACCCACATGATGAACAGCCTGGAAAAGGATATCGGCTTCACCGTTCTGCTGCGGGGCCGCAGCGGCGTCCGGCTGACCCCGGCAGGCCAGCGGATACTGCCCCTGGTGCGGGACTGCCTGACCTCCACCGCCGCCCTGGAGCGCGAGATATCCCTTATCAACACCCATAAGGAGGACTCCGTCCGCGTGGCGGCCTATGAGTCTATCGCCCGTCATTGGCTGCCGGAGATTATCCAGCAGTTTCGCCGGGAGCACCCGGATGTCACTGTGGACATCCAGATGGGCAGCGTAGACGAGGTCTATCGCTGGGTGCTGGAGGATCGGGTGGATATGTGCTTTGCCAGCCGCCAGGACGCCCCGCTGGAGTGGACATTTCTGCGGGATGACGAGCTGCTGGCCATCCTGCCGCCGGAATACGACAGCGGGGAAACGGCCTTTCCTGTGGAGGCCTTTAACGGTCAGGAATTCCTTATGCCCTCCATGGGCTTTGACAAAGATATCCTCCGCGTGCTGAATGAGCACGGCGTCACGCCCCTGATCCGTACCACTCAGGTGTCCGACAGCGCCGTTATCTCTATGGTGGAGCACGGCCTGGGTGTCAGCGTCCTGTCCCGCCTGGTCCTCCGCGGCCGGCAGAACAGCGTCCGCGCCCTGCCGCTGGAGCCTCGGGCTGTCCGTGAGCTGGGTATCGCCGCCCGTCCGCAGAAGGAGCTGCGCCCCATCGCCCGCCAGTTCATCCGCCAAGCCTGCGAGATGATCGAGAAGATGTGACACAGCGCTGCGCGCGAAATTACCACAACACAAAGGAAATGATTATGCTGCAATTTCAAGAACTCACTGCCGCCCACGGCGACCGCCTGCGCGGCTATTACCGGAACTGCGACTACCGCCTGTGTGAATATTCCCTGGGCGTCAAGCTCATGTGGCGGGACCACCTGCATCCGTCCTTTGCCGAGGTCGCCGGCTGCCTTGTGATCCGCAACTGTATCGAGGGCGAGTACGTCTTTGACTACCCCATTGCCGGCCCCGAGGCAGATGTTGAAGGCGCCCTGCGGGCCATCGAGTCCTGGTGCGCCGCCACCGGCACGCCTCTGGTGCTCTCTGTGGTGCCGGAGGACAAGGCCCAGACCCTCTGCCTGCGCTATCCCCGCTGCCGCGTTATCAGCGAGCGTCCCTGGAAGGACTATCTTTACCGAACAGAGGAGTTGGCCGCCTTCGCCGGCCGTCGGTACAGCGGCCAGCGCAACCACATCAACAAGTTCCGCCGGGATTATCCCGACGCGGAATTTACCCCGCTGACCGACCCCGCCGATCCCCGCCTGGCCGCCTTTTGGCAGGACTATGAGGCCGAGTTTCACAAGTCCGGCCCCCTGGCCGTGCAGGAGCTGTCTCTGGCACAGGAGATGTTCTCCCGCATCGGCACCGACTGGTTCTGTGCCGGCGGTATGCTGGCAGAGGGGCGTCTGGTGGCTGTCTGCCTGGCGGAGAAATGCGGCGGCACCCTTATCGACCACATCGAAAAGGCCCTGTACTCCCATGCCGGGGCCTATCCCGCCCTGGTCCAGGCTTTCGCCGCTTACTACGGTGGGGACTGCACATGGTGCAACCGGGAGGATGACGCCCGGGACAAGGGCCTCCGCACCTCCAAGCTGCAATACCTGCCGGATCACTTGGGCGGCAAGGTCCGTATCGAGGCGGGCACCGAGCTGGACGCCCTCAAGGCCGTCCCTGCCATCAAAACCGATCGCCTGTCCCTGACGCCTCTCCGCAGAGGCGATATCCCTGCGTATAGCGCCCTTTGCCTGGACGACGAGCGCAACCGCTGGTGGGGCTACGACTACCGCACCGACCTGGGCGATCAGCCCCTGACCGACACCTATTTCTACGATGTGGCCCGGGCCGATTTCGCCGCCCGCCGCGCCGTCAACTTTGCCGTCCGCCTGAAGGGCAGGCTCATCGGCGAGGTGGTGCTCTATAACCCCGACTTCCGGGGCGGGTTCGAGCAGGGCTGCCGCATCGCCCCGGAATACGCCGGCCACGGCTACGGCACGGAGGCCTTCGCCGCTGCCGCCGACTGGGCGCTGTACCATCTGGGGCTTGCCCGGGTGGTGGCCAAATGCTTCAAGGAAAATGAGCCGTCCCGTAAAATGCTATCCGCTTGTATGCGACCCAGCGGCGAGGACGATACGTATTTCTACTTTGAAAAGACCGTCTGACGCATAAGACAAGCACCTCCGCGCACACTAGGCACGGAGGTGCTTTTTCATGCAGTATGAGACGCTGACCGACCTGTTGAACAACGAGGCCGCGGCCTACGACTACTTCTACGCCCTGTCCCCGGAGATGCAGACCCAGCTCCAGCAGCGCCGCGATATCCGCGATCTGCGCCAGCTGAAGCAGGCCGCCGCGGACATCCAGACAAACTCCCGTCCCGCCGCTTTCTGAATGAACAGCTCAGAAAAACAGCGCCCTCGGCATCAGCCGGGGGCGCTGTATGTTCATCTCTGATACTCGAATTCCAGATCGTACATACTGACGATGTCGCCGTCCTGAATGCCCATTTGCTCCAGCGTGTCGAACAGGCCGCTCTGCCGCAGCATCTTGTCGAAGTACATGCGGCTCTCGTAGTCTGAGAAGTTGATGTTGCCCATGAGCCGCTGCAGCCACGGACCCTCCACCAGCCAGGTGTTGTCCTCCCGCTCGATGTGCAGGGGCTCGGTGGTGTCGATCACCGGCGGCTTGGGCACGTACTCCGGCTCATACACGGTCACCGGCGGCAGCTCGCTGAGCCGCCGGGCGATGTGCTGCACCAGCTCCCGCGTGCCCTGATGGGTGGCGGCGGACATGGCAAAGAACTC
>OHBE01001794.1_pt1 | contig 17403 bp, 14 predicted proteins | sample 1577231 | NCBI WGS metagenome assembly OHBE01 (sample SAMEA3541506, study PRJEB24748) | human gut metagenome | biome: human gut; feature: human-associated habitat; material: faeces | place: China | collected 2012 | reverse complement strand
ATGCACCTTACGGTATGCCTGATCTGGAAACCGTTGGTTGGGGAGATTACACGGAAATCCGAGCTCTTAAAGATTACCAATCCGACATGCAGGAAAAGACACTGGTATCCTACTTTGCTCGTTTGGAATACGGCTTCCGGGAAAAATACCTTTTTTCAGCCAGTATCAGGAGAGACGGAAGTTCCACCTTCGGGAAAAACAACCGCTGGGGAACTTTTCCATCCATTGCTGCAGCATGGAGTTTTTCGGAAGAACCTTTCGTGAGAGATAATCTCGGATGGGTATCTTTTGGAAAAATTCGGGCTAGCTGGGGACGTTCCGGAATGCACTTTTCCCAAAATTACTTGGCATTGGGAATTATGAACGTGGGAAGTACATCTTACCTTGGAAATAGTTATATCGAACCACAATGGGGTGACGGGCTTTATAATGACAAATTATCTTGGGAAGAAACGGATCAGTACGATTTCGGGTTAGATTTGGATATGTTTGATCATCGTTTAGGAATCACGATTGATTATTATTATCGCTATACAGATAAATTACTAGATCGGGTCCGCTTACCTAGTGCCGGAATAAACACCGGATACCAACAACAATGGCGCAACGCCGCAGCCGTTTCTAATGAAGGATTAGAAGTTATGATCAAATACGAGATTTTCAGAAAGTCCGATTTATATTGGAAAATATCTGTGAACGCCGCCCGTAACTGGAACCGGTTTGAGAAATCCTACACCGGAAAAGATTTAGATTTAGTCCGAGTAATCGGAAAATCACTAAACGGGATATACGCCTTGAAAACAGACGGATATGTAGATTATCAAGATGAAGTCCCCGTTTTCTATAATCAAATAGGTATAAAAGCTCCTTTAGCTTCTGAAATGGGAAGTAGCACATTCTATAAACCGGGAGATTATAAATTCATCGACGTGGATGGAAATCGCAAAATCACCGCTTTTGACGATGAAGTATATTGTGGAAGTGCCTTGCCAAAAGTCTCCGGAGGGATCGTGAATGAATTCCAGTGGAAAAACTTTGATGTAAATATCCTATTAAGTTTCCAATTAGGACGACACATGTTAAACATCACTCAAACGAGGTGTTTATCTGATTTTGGAGCGGCAGAATATCCGGCTATTGTCATGAATTTAAATAAAGTATCTTTTTGGGAGAAACCCGGAGATAAATCGGACTTCCCTAAATGGCAATACGACTGGAACACTTATTTGTGGGGCGGACGATATGTTGATCGAAGAGTTGAAAAGGTAAACTGGCTAAAAATAAAAACAGTATCTATTGGTTACACTTTACCCAAAGCATGGATGCAAAAATGCGGGCTGGACGAGTTAAGAATCTTTGCCAGCGGGGAAAATCTATACACGTTCACCAATTATTCCGGTATTGAACCTGAAATCGTGGACATCCGCAACGGTGAAGACGTGGGAAGTTCTTACCCTTTAGCTCGCAAATTAACATTAGGTTTAACATTGAAATTTTAGGCGATGAAAAAACGATATTTATTTTTAACGGTAATCGGGGCATTTATGATGTATGCTTGCGAAGAGTGGGTGGAATTAAAACCGGAAAACTCCGTTACCTTCGAGAATGCCTTCGACACGGAAAAAGACATCGAAGCAGCCTTATTCGGGGCAGAACAAAGCTTACGAGTAAACATGACCTCGGCCCCGTATTCACCTGAGATGCGAGGTGAATTTTCAGATTATCGTCAGATTAATTCTTATGACTTGTTAAGAGAAGAAGATCCCGAAGCATATGTAGCACAATGGAGCTGGAATTATAATGTAATTGCAGCAGCCAATGTTGCTTTACCCTATATTAACAAAGTCGATATGCCACAAGAAAGACGGGACTTTTACAGGGGTGAAATTGCTTTTTTCAAAGCATTCGTTTACCTAGATTTAGTCCGTCGCTGGGGAGATTGCGTGATGATACAGGATGAAGTGGAACTAAAACCTATTGGTAAAACGATCTGGCCCAAGGTGACAGATTATGCCATAACTTTAGCAAAAGAAGCCGTACGTCTTCTGCCGGAATGGAATGAACTGAAAGAATCCAGTGGAACTTCCGTAAGCCATCGGGCCCGCCCGTGCAAGGGTGCTGCCAACGCCGTACTAGCCCATCTATGTGCTTGGAAAGCCGGATGTAAATACATGGCCCAACCACAAGACCGTGACTATGACGAACAACAATTATGGCGAATGGTAGATTCTGCTTGTAGTGCAATTATCAACAGACAGGATATTTCTTATAAATAAAAGATGGAACTTTAGTCCCTTGAATATCTTTCCGATACCCCCGGTTACGCGTAAGCACCACTACATTGCGGTCGTAACCGTCGCAGCGGGCACGCATCAGGGGAATGCTGTCCGCAATGCCGCCGTCCAGCATCGGAATATTATCCACATACGTAACGGGGCAAACAAAAGGCAGACTGCTCGAAGCGCGCACAATATCGATGACACGCTCCTTGTTCTTCTTTTCCTCAAAATAGTCGGCTTCTCCGGTCAGGCAGTTGGTGGTTACCATGACAAAACGCTCCGGGCAACTGAAATAAGCATCATAATCATACGGCAGGATATGCTCGGGAAACTCACGGAACAACAGGTCGAAATCCATGATGTTACGTTTCTTCAGCAGATATTTCAGTCCGATATAATTATACTTCTCCAGCAGGTCGATATTGCTGTACCTGGCACGTCCCCGCTGCCCCGACATGTACGACAATCCGTTGCATGCACCCGCGCTGACACCAATCGTATAAGGAAAGCGGATGCCCCGGTCCATGAAATTGTCCAACACGCCGCAGGTGAATACGCCTCGCATGCCTCCACCCTCCAGAATCAGGCCGCTCCGATTGTCTATATGTATTATTTTCTCCATAAGTGTCAGAATTAACGCACCAAAGATAGCTTTTGTTTACGATATTCTGTTTATATTTGCACACATAACTATAAATTAATAACAATTTAATCATGATGAAAAAGTCTGTATTAATTGCCGCCTTAGGACTGTTCAGTCTGAATACAATGGCACAAGACGCCCCCAAAGAAGAGGGATTCGTCTTTACTACCGTAAAAGAAAACCCGATTACGTCCATCAAGAACCAGAACCGTTCCAGTACGTGCTGGAGCTTCTCCAGCCTCGGTTTCCTGGAAAGCGAGCTGTTGCGCATGGGCAAAGGAGAATACGACCTTTCCGAGATGTTCGTCGTACACCACACCATGGTAGACCGCGGACAGAACTACGTACGCTATCACGGCGACAGTTCTTTCTCACCGGGCGGAAGTTTTTATGACATCATGTTCTGCCTGAAGAACTACGGACTCGTGCCGCAGGAAGCCATGCCGGGCATTATGTACGGTGATTCGCTGCCTGTACACAACGAACTGGATGCCGTGGCAGGCGCATACGTAGATGCCATCGCCAAAGGCAGACTCACCAAGCTGACTCCCGTATGGAAAAACGGTCTGAGCGCCATTTACGACACTTACCTCGGCAAATGCCCTGAAAAGTTCACTTACAAAGGAAAAGAATACACACCGAAGACTTTCGGCGAATCACTCGGAATCAATCCGGACGATTATGTATCGCTGACTTCGTATACACACCACCCGTTCTACACCCAGTTTGCCATCGAAATTCAGGACAACTGGCGCAACGGCCTTTCCTGGAACCTGCCTATCGACGAGCTGATGGCTGTTATGGACAATGCCATTAAGAACGGTTACACCTTTGCATGGGGCAGTGACGTGAGCGAACAAGGTTTCACCCGCGACGGTATCGCCGTTATGCCGGATGCAGCCCGCGGCGCAGAACTCACCGGTTCGGACATGGCTCGTTGGACAGGCCTTACCGCTGCCGACAAGCGCAAAGAGCTGACCGGCAAACCGCTGCCGGAAGTCAACGTTACCCAGGAAATGCGTCAGACTGCTTTCGACAACTGGGAAACAACCGACGACCACGGCATGGTTATCTATGGCATTGCCAAGGACCAGAACGGAAAAGAATATTTCATGGTAAAGAATTCCTGGGGACTGAGCGGCAAGTATAAAGGCATCTGGTATGCTTCCAAAGCTTTCGTTGCTTACAAAACCATGAATATCCTTGTTCATAAGGATGCACTGCCCAAAGACATCGCCAAGAAACTGGGTATTAAATAACATCTTTCCGAAACCGGAACAGAAAAAGAAAAACGCATTAGTTGTCATCACTCATCACCAAATCCCTGCATACCCCTATTCATCGGGTATACAGAGAGTGACGACAAAATTATAAGAGTGACGACCGAATATCGGTCATCACTCTTTTTTTGCAGCCTTCCGAACCAACTATTTGTATTACAAATACTTGCCATTCACAGACAGAAAATTGATTATACCTTGTTTTCTTTGTTTTTTGCCACATTTCACTCCGGTTATTTCCGGTACAAAATACAACAATGCCTTATATATAATGCCGCAAAGCTTCATACATAATGTCGCTATACCTGTTTCTTTTCTTCGTTTTGCAATTGGCAACCGAAGAGCCCGCAGTTGGCAACCGTACGGCCCGCAACCGGAAACCGGACAGCCCGCAATTGAAAAACGAAGTTTTACACCGTTCCGAACGGTATTTTACACCATACACAAGCGGAAAAAAGACGGTATGAAACAAGAAAAACAACAGGTGTTTCCCACGTTTCTTACCTTACTTTTTTTATATCTTCCACGATCTGCGGCGCTGTCAGCCGGTTGTCCCGCAGCAACTCGCCTGCATCATAACGGTCTGCAAACTCTTTACGGATGCCATAGTTCAGCACTTTCATGCCCGATGCGCCGTAATAGCGGGCAATCTTCTCGCCAAAACCACCGTCGAGCACACCGTCTTCGAGAGTTACCACCAACGTGTGGTCGCGTTTCAAATCTTCGAGCAAAGCCTCATCCACTCCGGTAATGAAACGGGGATTGACGAGTGTTGCATCCATTCCGGTTTCTTCTTTCAGTTTTCCAACCACTTCTTCGCCCAATCGAAAGAAAGAGCCAAGCCCAAGAACGGCAACCTGCCCGCCACAGTGCGCCACTTCATAACGGTTCAGCAGCTTGCCATAATCCTTCTCCGGTTCGATGCCGCGCGAAAGGACTCCGTTGGCGGGAACACGAATGGCTACGGGATGCTCCGTCTGATGAATCCCCCACTCCAACATGGCAAAATACTCCTCACAGCAAGTAGGAGCCAGATAAACCATGTTCGGAATGTTGCCTATGACCGGAATATCGAACAGGCAAAGGTGAGTGACATCGTTCATTGTCGAAGCGCCGCCCCAAAAGACGAGAATCAATGCGGGATTGTTGTTGATACAGAGGTCCTGCGACAACTGGTCGTAGGCGCGCTGGATGAAAGTGCTGTACACTCCGAATACCGGTTTCCCGCCACCGGCGGCAATGGCAGACGCCATGGCAACGGCGTGCTCCTCGGCAATGCCCACATCGACAAACTGACGCCCCGCCTCTTCGCGACGCTCTGGCGTAAAGCCGAATACGGTGGGTGTGCCCGCTGTGATGCCGACAACGGTACGGTCTTTCTTCATCTCTTGCAGCAGATACCTTGCCGTAAGGTCGCCGTAATCTTCTTCATTGCCGGAGTCAACCGCCGGGCTGCCCGTCTCCAGGCAGGATACAAGCCGCCGTGATTTTCGGCAATGGACATTTGGTTGTCGTTCACAATCACGATGAAGTTCGTTCCCAGTTCGACTGCATTGTTCAACCCTTCAAAAGCCTCACCACCGCTTAAAGAGCCGTCGCCGATTACGGCTATCACATTGCCCGTACCGCCTTTCAGGTCGCGCGCTTTGGCAAGTCCGGTGGCAAGGCTGACGGAAGTCGACGTATGTCCGATAACGAAGAAGTCATGTTCGCTTTCCGAGGGTTCGGTGTAGCCCGACACTTCATCGTATGCGGCAGCGTCCATAAATGCCGCCTTGCGCCCCGTGAGTATTTTGTGTGCATAACTTTGGTGGGAAACGTCGTAGACAATCTTGTCTGCCGGCGAATTGAACACATAGTGCAAGGCAACGGTAGCCTCTACCATACCCAGATTCGGGCCTACATGACCGCCGTGCTCACTCAGCTTCTTCAGCAATACGCCGCGCACTTCTTCACTCAATGTTTCCAGTTCGCCTGCCGAAAGCCGCTTCACGTCGGCAGGCCCGTTAATCTTTTCTATATACATAGCTTTATTTATAAATAGATGGTTTATTTAAAAACGACGGATAGCATAAAAATGATTTACCGATATGTCCGACGCTGCAAAAATACAACGGAGAGAACATTCGGAAGGTAGACGGATTACGGTTTGCGTTACCCTTTTTACGGTTTGCGTTTTTGCTCAAAATCTCCCCGGATGTGCATTTTTTACCTTGTTTTCTTGTCAAACCCAACTCTTTGCGTAAATTTGCAAGCTGATAGTTAACCGGACAATTTCAGTAGCAGGACTCTACTACTCCTATTCCCGGTACTGACATATGGAATACTAATACTAATAATTAATAACATGAGTTTGAAAATCGTTGTACTGGCAAAACAAGTTCCCGACACACGCAACGTTGGGAAAGATGCCATGAAAGCCGACGGAACCATTAACCGCGCGGCACTCCCCGCCATCTTCAACCCCGAAGACCTGAATGCCCTTGAGCAAGCTCTCCGACTGAAAGATGCACATCCGGGCTCCACCGTAACCATCCTGACCATGGGACCGGGACGCGCAGCCGAAGTTATCCGTGAAGGACTTTACCGCGGCGCCGACAACGGCTATCTGCTGACCGACCGCGCTTTTGCCGGAGCCGATACGCTGGCCACTTCCTACGCCCTTGCCACCGCCATCAGGAAGATAGGCGATTATGACATCATCATCGGCGGCCGCCAGGCCATCGACGGCGATACGGCACAGGTAGGCCCGCAAGTGGCTGAGAAGTTGGGATTGACGCAGGTTACTTATGCGGAAGAGATTCTGAATGTGGACAAAGCAGCCGGAAAGATTACCGTAAAACGCCATATCGACGGCGGTGTGGAGACTGTGGAAGGTCCGTTGCCCATCGTTATCACCGTTAACGGAAGCGCCGCTCCCTGCCGTCCGCGCAATGCCAAACTGGTGCAGAAATACAAACGCGCCCTCGGTGCGCAGGAGAAAGCCGCCATTGAAAAAGAAGGCGCCGAACTGCCGTATGCAGCCCTTTACGAGAAATACCCTTATCTGAACATCACGGAATGGAGTGTGGCCGACGTCAACGGCGACCTCGCACAATGCGGTCTGAGCGGCTCGCCCACCAAGGTGAAAACCATTCAGAATATTTCATTCCAGGCCAAAGAAAGCAAAACGCTCACGGGCAGCGACCGGGATGTAGAAGATTTGATTGTTGAACTGTTAGCTAACCACACGATAGGATAAGATTATGAATAACGTATTTGTATATTTGGAGATAGAAGGCACTACGGTAGCCGATGTCAGTCTCGAACTCCTGACCAAAGGTCGTAAATTGGCTAATCAGTTGGGCTGCCAACTGGAAGCAGTTGCTGCCGGCAGCAATCTGGCAGGCATTGAAAAGCAGGTATTGCCTTTCGGCGTCGACAAACTGCACGTATTCGACGCTCCGGGCCTGTTCCCATACACTTCCCTTCCCCACTCTTCCGTCCTCATCAACCTGTTCAAGGAAGAACAGCCGCAAATCTGCCTGATGGGTGCAACCGTTATCGGCCGCGACCTCGGCCCGCGCGTATCTTCCGCACTGACCAGCGGACTGACCGCCGACTGTACCTCACTCGAAATCGGCAACCATGAGGATAAGAAAGAGGGCAAGACCTACGAAAATCTGTTGTACCAAATCCGTCCCGCATTCGGCGGCAACATCGTGGCAACGATTGTGAACCCCGAACACCGTCCGCAAATGGCGACCGTGCGCGAGGGCGTGATGAAGAAAGAGATTCTGGATGCCGACTACAAGGGTGAAGTAATCCGCCACGACGTTGCCAAGTACGTTCCCGAAACGGACTATGTAGTGAAGGTTATCGACCGCCACGTGGAAAAGGCGAAACACAATTTAAAGGGGGCTCCCATCGTCATTGCCGGCGGTTACGGCATGGGCAGCCGCGAGAACTTCGACATGCTGTTCGACCTTGCCAAGGAGCTTCACGCCGAAGTAGGCGCCAGCCGCGCCGCCGTCGATGCGGGCTATGCCGACCACGACCGTCAGATAGGTCAGACGGGTGTAACCGTCCGTCCGAAACTCTATATCGCCTGCGGCATCTCAGGACAAATCCAGCACATTGCCGGAATGCAGGAGAGCGGCATCATCATCTCCGTGAACAATGACGAGAACGCTCCTATCAATGCCATTGCCGACTACGTTATCAACGGTACGGTAGAAGAGGTTATTCCGAAGATGATTAAGTATTACAAACAGAATAGTAAATAAGGAGTTAACTCCGCTAACTCCTAAAGGGAAAAACAATATGGCTAATTTTTATACAGATATTCCGGAACTCAAGTATCACTTGAACAATCCGATGATGCAGCGTATCTGCGAACTGAAAGAACGCGGCTACGAAGATAAAGACAAGTTCGATTATGCACCGCAGGATTATGCGGATGCAATCGACTCCTACGACAAGGTGCTCGAAATCACCGGTGAGATTACGGGTGAAATTATCGCGCCCAATGCCGAAGGCGTGGACGAAGAAGGCCCTCATTGCGCCAACGGCCGTGTGGAATATGCCAGCGGCACCAAACAGAACCTCGACGCCATGGTAAAGGCCGGACTGAACGGTATGACCATGCCGCGCCGTTTCGGCGGACTGAACTTCCCGATTACCCCGTACACCATGTGCGCGGAAATCGTAGCTGCCGCCGATGCCGGCTTTGGCAACATCTGGTCTTTGCAAGACTGTATCGAGACTCTTTACGAGTTCGGTAACGAAGACCAGCACAGCCGTTTCATACCCCGCATCTGCGCCGGTGAAACCATGTCCATGGACCTGACCGAACCCGATGCCGGTTCCGACCTGCAGAGCGTGATGCTGAAAGCCACTTACGATGAAACCAACAACTGCTGGCGCCTGAACGGCGTGAAGCGTTTCATCACGAACGGCGATGCCGACCTGCACCTCGTGCTGGCACGCTCGGAAGAGGGAACAAAGGACGGCCGCGGTCTGTCCATGTTCATCTACGACAAGCGTGACGGCGGTGTAAACGTGCGCCGCATCGAAAACAAACTGGGTATCCACGGTTCGCCCACTTGCGAACTGGTATACAAGAATGCGAAATGCGAACTTTGCGGCGACCGCAAGCTCGGTTTGATTAAATACGTAATGGCGTTGATGAACGGCGCCCGTCTGGGTATCGCCGCTCAGTCCGTAGGTCTGTCACAGGCTGCCTATAACGAAGGGCTGGCTTATGCCAAAGACCGCAAACAGTTCGGCAAAGCCATCATCGAGTTCCCCGCCGTGTACGATATGCTGGCTATCATGAAAGCCAAACTGGATGCCGGCCGTGCCCTGCTGTACCAGACTTCACGCTACGTAGACATCTACAAGGCACTGGACGACATCGCCCGCGAACGCAAACTGACTCCGGAAGAACGTCAGGAACAGAAGAAATATGCCAAACTGGCCGATTCTTTCACACCGCTGGCAAAAGGTATGAACTCCGAATACGCCAACCAGAATGCTTACGACAGTATCCAGATTCACGGCGGTTCCGGCTTCATGCTGGAATATGCCTGTCAGCGCATTTATCGCGATGCACGTATCACCAGCATCTACGAAGGTACCACACAGTTACAGACGGTAGCCGCCATCCGCTACGTCACCAACGGTTCTTATGCCGCCACCCTGCGCGACTATGAGCTGATTCCGTGCAGCGAGGAAATGCAACCGCTGTTGGACCGCGTAAAAGAAATGACGAATAAGTTCGAAGCCTGCACCAATGCCGTTAAGGAAAGCGGCAATCAGGAATTGCTGGACTTCGTGGCTCGCCGTCTTTACGAAATGGCTGCCGTGTGCGTAATGTCTCACTTGCTGATTCAGGATGCGACAAAAGCTCCCGAAATGTTTGCCAAGTCGGCGCTGGTGTACGTAAACTATGCCGAGTCTGAAATAGAGAAGCATTTCAACTTCATCCGTAAGTTCAAGGCCGAAGAGTTGGAAAGCTATCGGAAGTAATTTATTTATTTTTCCATAATAAAAAGGGCTGTCAATGTACTGGCAGCCCTTTCTGCATAAATAAACCGTCAATTATTTCTTGGACTGGATAAACACATTACATATGAATTACCCCGGTAATTCCTTCCAAAGCCCCCGGTACTATTTCTTTAGCCATAAGATATTCTGCCGGAAAACTTTCGTGGTGAATACCATACAGTTGGGTCAGCTTATATCCGAACCTCCGGTAATAATCAGGATCACCTAACAAGAAAGCTGTAGTATAATCCATTCTTTCCGCAATTCGAAAACCTTCTTTCATTAATGCAGAACCAATACCCATCTTACGATACTCAATCAAAACGGATAAAGGAGCAACCATAAGTGTATCATGTTTGCTACCATCCGGCAAAGTTACATACGTCTTGGTAAACATGATATGCCCGGCGAGTTTCCCATCAACTTCTGCAACTAAGTCCAGTTCCGGAAGATAGCCCATGCCATTACGCAGGTCTACAGCATAGTCCTGTTCGGTACCGTCTTTATGCTCGGCCGTTTCAAAAGCGGTCTTGATTAAATCATACACAGCAGAATAATCCGCTTCAGTTGTCTGTCTTACTATAATATTTGCTTTCATTTTTAGAAGAAACAGCAGGCTGTTATTACGCGGATATTTTAAAACATTGTTGTTTCATACTGCAAATGTATGAAATATAAAAGACTTTGTCAAGCAAGTGAATCGTCAAGTAGTAAGCAGTCAAGCAGAAATGTCCTACTACCTGACTACTTACTTAATTCCCTCAAACAGCCTCAACCTGCTATGTAGCGAATAAATCTCCTGCTGCATACTTTCCATACGCTCCAGCAAATGATGAATGGCATCGATCCCTTCAATGTTGATGGACAGGTCGTAATACATACGGCTGTAACGTTCCACATCCGGCAACTGGGCAAACTGCAAACAGCGCTCCCCGCCTTCCGTCCGGATATCTATCAGACCGATTTCCTGTAACATCTCAATGAACGAGGGCTCTATGTGACACTTGTCGCAATACTCACTGACTATAATTAATTCGTTCTGCATAACTCGTTCTCCTTTTTAGTTCATACTTTGAATTTTACGGAACATTTCTTTCTGCTGTTCCGTCAGATTCACCGGCAACTTTACGGAATAAGTCACAATCAAGTCACCGGACTGGCCTTCTTTCTTGTATACCGGAAAACCCTTCCCCTTCAGACGGACTTTCGTACCGTTCTGCGTTTCGGGTTTTACTTTCAGTTTCACCTGACCTTCCAATGTGTCCACCAACTTCTCGCCACCCAGCAACGCCGTATAGAGGTCGATGTCCACATCTACATACAAATCATCGCCCAAGCGTTTGAAGACGGGATCTTCCGCTATCACGAAAGTAATGTACAGGTCGCCCGCAGGCCCGCCGTTGATACCCTCGCCGCCATAGCCTTTCAGTTTAATGACCTGGCCGTTCGCCACACCGGCGGGAATGGTGATGCGGACATTCTTGCCGTTCACCGTCAATATCTGCTTATGAGTCCGGGCGGCATCCCGAAGCGACAGGTTCAAATCGGCATGGAAATCCTGTCCGCGAAAACCTGCATTCGCTCCGCCACCGCCGCGTGTACGGTGTCCGAACATCTGTTCAAAGAAATCGGAGAAGCCGTCTGCACCGCTTCCGGAAAACTCCTGCCCGTCGGAAGAGTACCAGTATGTACCGCCCCCATCCATACCGAAACCGGCACCGCCCTGACCACCGAAGCCCGCACCGCCGAAGCCGCCGAAACCTCCTGCACCGGCCTGTTGCCGTGCCCGCTTCTGAGCCTCAAATTCATCGGCATGCTTCCAGTGTTCGCCATATTCATCATACTTCTTTCTTTTCTCAGGATCACTAAGCACCTCATTGGCCTCGTTGATAGCCTGAAACTTGTCTTTGGCAGTAGCGTCATTCGGATTCAGGTCGGGATGATATTTGCGCGCCAACTTACGGAACGCCTTCTTGATGTCATCCTGAGATGCCGTTTTGTCTACTCCAAGGACTTGATAATAATCAATGTAAGCCATAGTTTATAAGTTTTGTATTCTAAAATGGATAGAACAAATAACACACCAACATTGTTTTAAAGAAATTAAAATGCGTAAACGAAAGCTAAAAAGATATTCAATATCACATAAACATATGGCAAGCAAGAGTTTATTGACAAAACGACTAATGCCATACTTTTTGTCTCATTCTAAAATATTGTAAATGAAAAATAATATCATCTAATAATTTACACCAAATCTTCCTAAAATTGATAGAAACCGCTTTATTTGCATTTAGGTAAAACCTTTTGTTACATAGTACCCCCACAACCTTAAATGAAAAGCATTTTATGAAACGTTATTATCGGCTCTTAACACTGATTTTTGCATTTGCCGCACTCCCGTGTAAGGCAGACGAATGGATTAGAATCAACCAACTGGGCTATCTGCCGCAATCCATTAAAGTAGCGGTATTCATGAGCGAAACAAAAACCGACGTACAAGAATACGCACTGGTCGATGCTTTTACCGGAAAAACGGTACGCACTTTTACTTCGCCCAAAGCCACCGGCCAATCAGGCAGCATGAGCAGTACTTACCGGTTGGATTTCAGTAATTTTCAAGAACCGGGCACATATTACCTGAAAGCGGGAAAAGCAGTTTCTCCACGCTTCCCTATCAATGCGCAGGTATATAACGGCACAGCCGACTTCCTGCTGAACTACATGCGCCAGCAACGTTGCGGTTACAACCCATTCTTGAAAGACAGTTGCCACGTACACGACGGCTACATAGTGTACCACCCCACAAAAACCGGGCAACACATCGATGTGCGCGGCGGCTGGCACGATGCTACCGACTACCTGCAATATACCACGACTTCCGCCAATGCCATATACCAAATGATGTTTGCCTACCAGGAAAACCCCGAGGCATTCGGCGATGCCTACAATGCAGCCGGACTGCCGGAAGCAAACGGCATCCCCGATATAGTAGACGAAATAAAATGGGGGCTGGACTGGCTGAACCGCATGAATCCCGCTCCGGGCGAACTGTACAACCAGATTGCCGACGACCGCGACCACGCCGGCATGCGCCTGCCCAATAAAGATGAGGTGGATTATGGCTACGGACCGGGCAAAGGACGCCCCGTTTACTTTTGCAGCGGAGAGCCGCAAGTGCGCGGAAAATTCACCAATGCCACCACCGGCGTAGCAAGTACAGCCGGCAAGTTTGCCGCTTGTTTTGCACTGGGAGCCAGGATACTGAAAGAGTTTTACCCCGAATTTGCCGCTGAAATCGGTGAAAAAGCCGATGCCGCCTATCAGGAAGGTGTAAAAAGACCGGGAACATGCCAGACCGCCTCCGTAAAATCACCCTACATCTATGAAGAAGACAACTGGACGGACGATATGGAGCTCGGAGCCATGGAGCTATACAATGCTACCGGCAAGCCGGAATACCTGTCGCAAGCCCTCGAATACGGACGCCGCGAACCCGTCACTCCGTGGATGGGTGCCGACAGCGCCCGCCATTACCAATGGTATCCGTTCATGAACATGGGACACTACCACCTGGCCACTGTAAACAACCCGCGCATCAGTAAAGAGTTTATCCGCAACATGCGCACCGGTATTGAGCGCACATACGAGAAAGCAGTCGAAAGTCCTTTCCTGCACGGTATTCCCTACATCTGGTGTTCCAACAACCTGACTACTGCCATGTTGACGCAATGCCGTCTCTACCGCGAGACAACCGGCGATGAGACTTATGCCGAAATGGAAGCCGCCCTCCGCGACTGGCTGTTCGGCTGCAATCCGTGGGGAACGAGCATGATTGTGGAACTGCCGCTTTACGGCGATTATCCTTCGCAACCCCACTCCTCCCTGCTCAATGCAGGCGTAGGCAATACGACAGGCGGACTGGTGGACGGCCCCGTATACCGCAGCATATTCGAGGGGCTGCGAGGGGTAAACATGACCGGCATTCCCGGCACGCCCGGACAGGATTACGAACGCTTTCAACCGGAGCTGATGGTATACCACGATGCACTCCACGACTATTCCACCAATGAACCGACCATGGACGGAACCGCCTGCCTCACCTATTATCTCTCTGCCATGCAGAAAGAAGGCATGAAACAGGCAGGTGCATCGGCAGACAAAAATGTATACGTCAATGGCGGTATCGTGCGTACCGACCCGTCTAAAAAACAAATCAGCCTCGTATTCACAGCAGCCGACAAGGCTGACGGCGCGGATGCCATTATCAGCACCCTGAAAAGGCACGGTATCAAAGGAAGCTTCTTCTTTACCGGCGAATTTTACGAGCTTTACCCCGAAATAGTAAAACGACTGCTCAACGAAGGACATCTGGTAGGCAGCCATAGCTACGGACATCTGCTCTATATGCCGTGGGAGAATCGCGATTCCTTATTGGTTACCCGCGAGGAATTTGAAAAGGATATGCTGAAAAGCTACGAAACCATGCGCAAGGCCGGTATTGAATATAAAGACGCCCCGATATACATTCCGCCCTATGAATATTATAACAAGGAGATAGCCGCCTGGGCAAAAAATATGGGAATACAAGTCGTCAACTATACTCCCGGAACCATGAGCAATGCAGATTATACCACCCCCGATATGGGACAGAAATACCGGAGCAGCAAGTTCATCTACAACAAAATCATGGAAGTAGAGAAGAAAGAGGGCCTGAACGGACATTTGATGCTGATACACTTCGGAACAGACAACCGCCGTACGGATAAATTTTACAACAGCTATTTGGATAAATTGATAAAAACATTGAAACGTAGAGGTTATACCTTTACCCCCATACTCGAAGCAATAGGTATTAAGACAAATTCAGCATTATAAAGAAGGTTAGTTAAAAGGTTATCAATCAAAGGTATTTTAAGGTAAAGTAAATCTGTTTGTTTTCAGTAAGCCTTTCCCTCACCCCCTAAAAAGAGGGAAAGGTCTAAATCAAGCCCCTTGCCTGTGAAGGTTCGGGGGCTTTTTTATATGGCAAAACATGAATACCGCTTAATGACAATAACGTCTAATGGCGCGTAGCAGTTCTTCTATATCCTGTTCCGTAGTGTCAAAAGAGGTAACGAAACGTATCTCATTCTCTTCTTCATTCCAGAAGTAGAAGAAGTAGTCTTTCAACAAGTTGTCAATTACCGGACGGGGCATTGTCAGGAACAGTTGGTTACTTTCCACTTTCTGCGTAAAACGTACTCCGGGCAACTCTTTCAATCCGGCATATAAAAGCTGCGCCATACGATTGGCGTGTGAAGCGTTCTTCAACCAAAGGTCGTCCGTGAGATAAGCAGTAAACTGACAGGACAGGTAACGGAGTTTCGATGCGAGCTGTGCCGACTGCTTGCGTACAAAACAAGCCTCTTTCTTTAAAGCCGGATTAAAGATAATTACACTTTCGCCAAGCATCAACCCGTTTTTCGTTCCGCCAAAACTAAGAATATCAATGCCGCAATCTACCGTCAACTGCCTGAAACTAAGGTTAAGGGCCGCACAGGCATTTGCCAGACGGGCGCCGTCCATATGGACGTACATGCCGTGCCGGTGCGCCAGTTCCGTCAACGCACGGATTTCATCGGGCCGGTAGACAGTGCCCAGCTCCGTACATTGCGAGATATAAAAAGCTCCCGGCTGGGAATGATGCTGCTCGCCGAAATGACAAAGATAAGGACGTACCAACTCAGGAGTCAGCTTTCCGTCGGGAGTGGCAACCGGACGAATCTGACAGCCTGTCATGCGGGCAGGAGCGCCGCATTCATCTACATAAATATGCGCAGTTTCCGCACATATTACCGAATTATAGGGACGCGTGCATAACTGTAAGGCAACAGCATTGCTGCCGGTTCCATTGAATACAAACAACGGTTCGCAATCCGGAGTAAAAGCTTCCCTGATTTTGCAGACAGCCTCTTCCGTCCATACATCATCACCATATCCCACTGCATGGTCCCGGTTGGCCCTATTCAGCGCTTCCATTACCAAAGGATGCACCCCCGAATTATTATCTGAAGCAAAACTTCTCATGGTCTTTTCTATTTTATTATCGAAATGAATATGCAAAGGAAACAATATTATCCAACATAAAAAAACCGCGACGCCTTTATGCAAGACATCGCGGTCAATTTATATGATTAAGAAATCAAGGGAAAACGATATTACATCATTCCGCCCATACCGCCCATTCCGGGAGCACCCATCGGCATTTCGGGCTTATCTTCTTTCTTCTCGACAATCACACATTCGGTAGTAAGGAACATACCTGCGATAGAAGCGGCATTTTCCAGAGCCACACGAGTAACCTTTGCAGGGTCTACCACACCGGCAGCGTGCAGGTTTTCGTAAACATCGGTACGTGCATTGTAACCGAAGTCGGCTTTGCCTTCACGAACTTTCTGTACCACAACAGCACCTTCCTTACCGGCGTTGGCTACAATCTGGCGCAAAGGCTCTTCGATGGCACGTTTGATAATGTCGATACCGGTAGTTTCGTCGGCATTGTCACCCTTCAAACCTTCCAATGCTTCGAGCGCACGGATGTAAGCCACACCGCCACCTGCTACGATACCTTCTTCGATAGCGGCACGAGTAGCGCGGAGAGCATCGTCTACACGGTCTTTCTTCTCTTTCATTTCCACTTCGGAAGCAGCGCCTACGTAAAGAACAGCCACACCGCCTGACAACTTGGCAAGACGTTCCTGCAATTTCTCCTTGTCATAGTCGGACTTGGTAGAAGCAATCTGAGCCTTGATTTGTTCGCAACGCTCCTTGATGTTTTCTTTTGCACCGGCACCGTTCACGATAGTCGTATTGTCTTTAGAAACAGTTACCTTGTCGGCAGTACCCAACATTTCGATAGTAGCCTGTTCCAGTTTCAAGCCTTTTTCTTCGCTGATTACAACACCGCCTGTCAATACGGCAATGTCTTCCAGCATTTCCTTGCGGCGGTCGCCGAAGCCCGGAGCCTTCACAGCACATATCTTCAACTGAGAACGCAGACGGTTCACAACCAATGTAGTCAGAGCCTCGCTATCCACATCTTCTGCAATTACCAACAGAGGACGACCCGTCTGTACAGCCGGTTCGAGGATAGGCAGGAAATCTTTCAGGTTGGAAATCTTCTTATCATAAA
>OHBE01001793.1_pt1 | contig 17415 bp, 39 predicted proteins | sample 1577231 | NCBI WGS metagenome assembly OHBE01 (sample SAMEA3541506, study PRJEB24748) | human gut metagenome | biome: human gut; feature: human-associated habitat; material: faeces | place: China | collected 2012 | reverse complement strand
ACTGAATTTCAACAATTTCAAAGAACGACTATGATTTTTTAGTGGACACTAATGAACAAAACAATACTATATGGAAAGTAAAAAATCGATAGCGGTAAAAGTCATATCACCGGCAGCGACATTAAAAAGCATATCAGTAGGTGAGACGAAGGTTATAAGAAGCAGAGACATAAAGGAGAATATTGTGCGCTCCACTGCCAGCAGACTGGCTAAATACGGATACACATTCTATACGCGCATGTGTCCGGAAGGAGTTTCAGTAACAAGAACCAGATAAACAATATATTATGGACATTAACAGACTATCCAAACAGATTGCAGCATTCACGGCAGGGTCTATCCTATTCTTCTGGCTGCTGGGAATCGCCGGAAGAATGGACTATCAAGAAGCTGTAATAAACAGCATACCGAACGAGGCGTACAGCCAGATTGTAGAGAAGGTCGGGAATAACGCTTCTGATATTGTGAAAGAATACAAGAAGCATCAGAATTACTATGATTCACTCTCATTTTAAACAATACGATTATGGAACTCCAATTCATAGACAAGTCAGTAACATTCGACACATTTGTTACGAATGTGGCTGCCAAGCTTGCTTCATTCATGAAGGAGGATAAGGACGACAAGGAATACCTTTCTCAAAGAGAGGCTTTCCGCGAGTTCGGGGAAGCCAATGTACGGAGATGGTATAAACAAGGGAAGATACAGCCTTGCAAACGTCCGGGAAAAGTCGAGTATCCAACAGCCAAGCTAAAGGAGTTATCCAGAATACAACAAGATTATTTATGACGAAATCAAGGGATTACAATCTTGTGACTGAAGGAAGATACAACCACAGAGCCATCATGCAGCTTGCTTTAGTATACTCCAGAAGAAACAAGTCACTCCGGTGGTACTCCTTCGGGCACGCATTGAGGGAGGCTTGGGCTGATGCCAAGCTGAAGATGGACGAATACACCGCTTCCCTTGTCGGCAGGGAACCTATAGGCAGGAAATGCAATAGCCATGATATAGGATACGCGATGCTCGGCTGGCGATACGAGCATGTAGACATGAATCTTTAGAACATTCCCGTGGTCGGATTGAACGGCTTCCGGTAGCGAGGACCGGACGGGAGCACTTGATAGGTCTTTGACATACTGAGGAAACAAATAACGAAACGAGAATTATCCGTAGCTGGAAAGCCGTGACCGGATAATAGGCTCAAAGTAGTATTATCCATCATTTAGACGGTCCGAAAATACCTCTATCAGTAAGCATGCAAGGTTTGGGGCTTGCACCGCCGTCAAATGGTGACAATATATAAGCGTCCTATCCAGTCCTCAATAGGTATAAAGTAAATGGCGGCGAAGGGCGACCATACCACGCTTATCGATATATCCCGTGGCTTACCTAACCTTAGTGTAAGTAGTAAGGCTACCACCGGAACGCCCACGGGAACATGAATGATTGAAGTTAGAGTTTAGTTTTTGTCCGGTCAGTTTGAGAAAATAGACCGGACTCTTTTTTAGGAACATCAATTAAAAACAATATAAATCATGGAAAAGAGATTTACCCCTGACAACATTCAGGAACTTAAAGAGAATCAAATATTCGTTTTTGGTAGTAATATGAACGGTAACCATGCCGGTGGAGCAGCCAGATTAGCGGTTGAAAAATTCGGTGCAATCATGGGACGAGCCGAAGGAATCCAAGGGCAATCCTATGCCATTCCAACGCTGGATGAGGATATGGAGAAAGTCACAGAAGAAGACTTGATTAACTATTTGGGCAACTTGAGGCATTTTGCAAACGAGCATCCGGAAAAGGAATTCCTTCTTACCGCCATCGGGACGGGAATTGCTGGATTTGACACGAATTATATGGCATACATGGTACTCAGAGCGAATCTCCCGGGTAACGTTACCATACCAGAGGAATTCAGCAAGATTAGAGGATTCAAGGGGTTCAACTCCAATATGACTTGCAGAGAATTCAAGTATGAAGAAGGAAAGGATTACGAAGAGCAGGGTGATATAATTGCTTGTAATAAAGGTTTCCATTTCTGTCTTTATCCCTTGGATGTATTCGGATATTATCCTCCTGCATACATTGGTATGAACAAATTTCATGAAGTTGAAGGAAGTGGGGAAATGGATGTTGATACAGATGATACCAAAATTGCTTGCTCAAAAATCCACATAGGAGCAGAGTTAAGCATTAAGAGCATTGTTGATGCGGCAATCAAGTTCACTTTTAGTAAATGTAAGTGGGTAAAGGAAAAGATTGCTACCGGCAACTATGGCGCTGCATCGGCTACCGGCAACTATGGCGCTGCATCGGCTACCGGCTACCAAGGCGCTGCATCGGCTACCGGCTACCGAGGCGCTGCATCGGCTACCGGCGACCAAGGCGCTGCATCGGCTACCGGCGACCAAGGCGCTGCATCGGCTACCGGCAAAGAAAGTATAGCTCTTGCTGCCGGAAAGGATTGCAAGGCAAAGGGAGCATTAGGATGCTGGATTGTGCTTGCTGAACGTGGCGAATGGGACGGCAACACTTATCCTATCGTTTCAGTCAAGGCATTTAAAGTGGACGGAAAGTCTATTAAAGAGGATACCTTCTATACATTGGTTAATGGCGAAGCTGTAGAGGCATCACAAGACTAAATAAACATATATGGGAAAGAAAAAAGTAAAAGTCAAGTACAACGCTCCCGGCTGGGAAGACAGAATCGGGACCATATACAGCATTAGCGGTGACAAGGTAACGATAGAGTTTGGAAAGCATTCCTTTATCGAGGTTTACAGAGAAGAAATAATTTTTGTATGAGAAAGATAAATTGCTATACGGTATTCTTTGCCTTCTGCTTATTGTGGATGGTAGTATTACTGGTAAGGTCGGTAGCCGTAACCAATGTGGGGCAAGTATTCCCTGCATTCATGTTCTCCTTGATGGCATTCCTTTCGTGCCTTGGGATATACATCACTTACAATGAGTGATTACGCTTAGAAAATAATGTTAGTGTTTATTCGTGCCGTCCAATCTGCGAAGACGGGCGGCTATCCGGGATATTAGCTCAGAGGCAGAGCGGTGCATGGTATTGGTATTTGTATTTGTGGTTTTGTCATGGTATTATTTAAAGGTTTCATGCACAGGTCACGGTGTTCAAGTCCCGTATATCCCACAAACCAATTATTCATATGAAAGAAATACGATTGTTAAATGCTGACGAGATAGACGCTCGTGTGGCTACAGTGAATCAAAAAGGGTGTTCATTGCTCCTTTATAAGGACGCCCGTTGTGACATGAGGCTCTTGGATGAAACGTTCGGTTCTATGAACTGGACCAGAAGTCATGAAGTAATAGACGGGAACCTTTATTGCAACGTTTCCGTCTGGGACGAAGAAAAGAAAATGTGGATAACAAAGCAGGATGTGGGCGTTGAGAGCTATACCGAGAAGGAAAAGGGACAAGCTTCAGATGCGTTCAAGCGTGCCTGCTTCAACTTTGGCATAGGGCGTGAACTTTATACAGCCCCTTTTATATGGGTAAACATTACCAACGACGACTTGAATGCACAAGGGAAAATCAAGACCACATTCAAGGTGCAGTCAATCGGATATAACGAGAAGAGGGAAATAAACCGGCTTGTGATAGTTGACAACAAGAGAAATGTCCGATATGAGATGGGTAAGGTTATAAAGCCTAAAGAGGAGCCGAATAACATAGACAATGATATGCTGGCCATGGCTCTGCAGGAAATAAACAGCGCGCAGAGTTTGCAAACCCTTACACAGATATACAATAATTATAAGCCTTTGCACGGAAACGACAAATTCATGTCCTCCCTTAGCGCAAGAAAGAAATTGCTATGATGGAATTGGTAAAGTCTAACGTGCTCTTTAATCAAGAGCAGCACACATACACGCTTGATGGCATATTGCTTCAAGGTGTTACCGGAATGATAGGCAGACAACTTTTCCCGGACAAGTATTCGAATATTCCCAAGGAAATACTCAATGCCGCTGCCCGAAGAGGTTCCCTTATCCATGAGACGATAGAGCTTGTAGATGATTTGGGAATATCCAATGAAATGGAGGAAGTAAAAGGATACATTGATTTGAAAGAATTGTACGGGCTTCAATACGAGACAAGCGAATACCTTGTTTCAGACAATAAGAATTTTGCCTCCTGCATTGACAAAGTCTACCGTGAAAGCGATACTGAATTTTCATTGGGCGATATAAAGACAACTTACGAACTTGACAAGGATTATATACGTTGGCAGCTATCCATATATGCGTATCTGTTTGAAATGCAGAATCCGGGATGCAAGGTCGTTCGCTTGTTCGGTATATGGCTGCGTGGGAAAATACATGAGTTGGTAGAAGTTGAGCGTATTCCCGGCTGGGTTGTCAAAGATTTGCTTGATGCAGAAATAAACGGAAGAAAGTTCATCAATCCATACTCCATTCCTTCAGCAACAAGTCAGATGCCCGCAAAATACAAGGCAATGGAGCAGTCCATTGCCGAGATACTTGAACAAGCGAAGTATTGGACGGAAAAGAAGAAGGAGCTTTCCGATGGCATCATGAAGGCAATGGTCGAATCGGGTGCATATTCCTGGAAAGGAAATACGGTATCCTTCACACGAAAGAAGGACACTATCCGCAAGGAATTTGACAAGAAAAGTTTTGAGAGGGATTATCCCCAATTATACAATCAATATTTAAAAGAGACTCCCGTAGCAGGGAGCGTAATATTAAAAACAATATAGTTATGGCAATTTTAAGCGGTTCCATCTGCTTGTCTGAAATTCCAAGAGAGCAGATGAAGAAAGTAATGTGTAAAGATGGAGTTGAAAGAATCTATGTGAACGTGGCTGTCATTGAACGGAAGGAGAAATCCCAGTTCGGGCATACCCACTTCATCACTTGTTCCCCGAAAAAGGAGGAGCGCATCGAAGGTAAGTCATATATTTTTGGTGACCTCAAAGAGTTTGTGCCTCAGAATACATCACCTACCCCTGAGGATATATACAACGCTCCGAGTGTTGACCCGTCCGACGGCTTACCTTTCTGATGAAATACGACGGTGCCAATCCCCTCCATGCCCAGCAGGCAAGGTCAAAGCTGGAGAGGCTGATAAAGGAACAGAAAGTGTTTGAACTGACCGAGAAGAAACCTCAAAGGAGTATCCAGGCAAATAAATACCTTCATGTTTGCCTGGCTTACTTCGGGTGCCAGATTGGAGAAACGATGGAGTACGTTAAGCGGAACTATTACAAGATTCTCTGCAACAAGAGCACTTTCGTCCGTGAGAGGGACGACAAGTATCTTGGCAAAATAAAATACCTGCGCAGTTCGTCTGACCTTGACAGTGCGGAAATGAGCCTTACCATTGAAAGGTTCCGGAATTTTGCAAGTGCCCAAGGTATATACATTCCTTCTCCAGAAGAAGAACGTCTGATTCAGTTGATGGAGATTGAGGTCGAACACAACAAACTTTATATTTAAAACAATGAAACTCACTCTGACAAAACAAGAAGCGCTTCTCCTGCAAAAGCTGCTTTACTCCTACAAGGAATGCCTGCCCGATGGAACGACGGAGAAGCACGGACGTTTTGTAGGGAAGCTTAGCAAGAAAATCAAAAGACAAATTATTAATCAATTAAAATTATGATGCACACTTGGTTCGAGGTATCTATAAAATACCAAAAAATAGCCGAAAACGGCATGGAAAAGAAAACAACCGAAAAATACCTTTTTGACAGTCTTTCTTTTACAGAAAGCGAAGGAAGATGCATTGAGGAAATGACACCGTTTATTAGTGGAGAATTCACGGTTTCTGATATTAAGAGGGCTAATTATTCAGAGGTGTTTTTCTCTGACGAGGAATCTGCAGATAGGTGGTTTAAATGTAAATTAGCATTTATCACCCTTGATGAAAAGAGTGGTGCTGAAAAGAAAACATTTACTCAAGTATTGGTACAAGCTGCCGACCTACGTGATGCCGTGAAGAAATTGGACGAAGGTATGAAAGGGACACTAGCTGACTATCTTATTGCATCTGTGGTGGAAACGGCTTTGATTGACGTATATCCTTATAAAGCAAAGGAGGACGGCCATGAATGATTTTATAAGTGATTGGTACCTTCCGATGGACTTCGGGAACGATATGCCGGAAGAAATGCCGGACGGTGAAGATAATTTCAATTTCGACTGAACTTTTTGTTCAACCCGCCTGCTCGGTCTGTGAAGATATGGCGGGCAAACATGGAGAAGTGGCGGAATCAGTAGACGCACCACTCGATAATAGGAATGCCAACCTTAGATGTGGCGAGCTTGGCAACTCGTCCCAGTGCAAATCTGGGCTTCTCCACAAACTTGTGTTGGAAAGGGGATATGAAAGTATTCAGTTGCAAATGGATATTTTCGTAATGCGCATACGGATAGTGTCCCCGAATGGAATAATGTGAGCCACACATAAATGGCACGGGTCTTAAATAATGGTTGTGCCCCGGAGAATACGCTTCGGGGCTTTTAATAAAAAGAATAACATGGAATGGGAATATAAACAAGTTAAAATATCCATTGATTCTGATGGGATATTTTATTTCAAGATAGGTAGCATTCTTTATACCGAAAGGACATTGGATGGTGCTAAAATGGTTATTGATGAGAAGTTAAAATCATACTACTTATTCAGTCAAAAAGACATGGATAGACTAATGTCTAAACTTGACAAAAGAGAGCAAGAGTTGGTTCGTTCTCTGTATCAAGAGATAGAAGGTCACATGGGTAGTGCTTATTGCGAGCAAGGAATAAGTGAAAAGGATTGGGAGTGGGATTGGGATTTTAATAAGTAATATGAAACCTTACATAATCACCTCTATGTCCCTAATCACGTATAGCGGCAGGAAGATACCTCTCGAAATAGTCGAGAGCCAGATACTGACAAAGCCTTTGAAGGCAATCAAGGAGAAGCTGCTTGACGCTTTCTCCACGATGAAAGACAAGCCGGTGAATGTTGAACTTAAAATAAAGCATATATGAGACATTTAGAAGATTCTCTCCAAAAATCTATAATTAAATATTGGGACTTTAAATATCCTAAATGGAAGAAACGGCTTGTTCATGCGCCTAATGGAGGAAAACGTAATGCCATTGAAGCGGCAAAGTTCAAGCAAATGGGAGTCCGCGCAGGATTCCCCGATTTGATACTTCTTATCCCCAACAAGTTCTATCCATTTTGTGGCATAGAATTAAAGGTAAAGACTGGCAGGCAGTCAGAGAACCAGAAAGAGTATCAGAAAGAGTTTGAGAGTATCGGTGCTAAATACGTCATAGTCCGTTCGCTTGACGAGTTTATAGAAGTGGTAACAGACTATTTAAAAGATGTATGAGAATAAAGATGAACAAGCATGGCACGGATACGAAGAATCTTTAGAATGGAGGAAACGCAATGAGAAATAGTTTTGTTTTTTACAGTAGCTGGTGGGAAGCAATCAAGAATCTGCCGAGAGATGTTCAGGGAGACGTTCTCACAGCCATAATTGAGTATGGCTTATATGGAGAAACTACTGAACAACTAAAGCCGATTGCGAAAGCGATGCTTGCTATGGCTAAATCACAGATAGATATTAATAATCAGAGGTTTGAGAACGGTAAAAAGGGCGGTAGACCAAAACCGGAGAACAACCAAGAAGGAGCCAAACAAAAACCAAACTATAACCAAAACCAAACCAAAGAAGAACCAAACAATAACCTAATTAATAATGATAATGTAAATGTAAATGCAAATGAAGAATGTCCCCCCTATAATTCCCCCCAAGGGGAATCTGCACCGCCGGAAAGTAATGAGGGAGATAAGATAAATTATAATGCTCTTATGGATACGTTCAACAGAATGTTTGATGGAAAGCTCCCAAAGGTGACAACAATGACTGATAAACGCAAGAAAGCCGTAAAAGCAAGAGCTTCCGAACATGGGAAAGAAGCTATCATGGCTGTTTTCAACAATGTTTCCAAATCGGCATTCCTTTTGGGGCATAACAACCAAAACTGGTCTTGTGATTTCGACTGGATATTCAGACCGACAAATTTCATTAAGATTTTAGAAGGCAATTACAATGGAGAAAGAATTAGCAAAAATCAACAGGATAGCGAGCAGCGAAAACGTGATTCAGTTCTTGCAGTCGCTACAACCGTCAGAGAAGCTGCCGCAAAAAAAAGAAAAGAACTTGAAGCAGAGGGCGTTATTGAATAAATATCCTGACCCAGCACAATTCATTCTTGATTACAATCCCGATTTGCAGTTCAAAATTGTCAGATGCAAGGCGACCCTCTCTGATTTAGCCATGAATTCCTCCATACCTACATTAGGGCTATTGGCTTCGACTTATGGAGATGAAACCCCTTTGGAATGGTTGAAAATCCAATTCGGCACGCTTAATGACTTTGCAGAGGTATCTACCAAGATTGCCAGGGAGCAGCTTAACGAGTTGGCAGAGATATTTATTTCTGAGTATTATTACCTTAATGCGGCTGAAATATGCTTTTTTATTGCACGGTTTAAGTCTGGTAAATATGGACGGTTCTATGGTGCTATAGACCCGATGAAGATTACAAGTGCCATGCTTGACTATATCAGGGAACGCCGTATCGACATCGAACGCTATGAGCGTGAGCAATACCGGATACAACGCCAAAAGGAGATAGAAGAACGTGGAAACAACAGAATTTCCTATGCCGAGTATCTTGAACGTGAAAGGAAGCTTGTGGAAAGCGGAGATGCAGAAGCAATGAAAAGAGCGGCAAATCGCGTAAGCAATATCAGTTTACGTAAGTAATGGCAAAGAAGAAATTACCCCTCTCCCCCGTCCGCTGCCGCCAATGCTCATACTCCATGGATTTCATAGAGAACTCTTGTCTATGCAAGGCCAAGGGACATAGGGTGTGCGCGTGTGACCGGTATGGGAGAATATGTGACAAATTCAAGAAGAAATAATTTTATGGACATGGAACTTGAAAAGAAAATCGAATTATTGGAGTGGCAGCGTGACAACGCACTGCGCCTCCGATGCCCGTTGGAGGCAAAGATGTTTCAGCGTATGATTGACGAACTTGCCAAGGAGAGCAGGAACAGAAGTATGAACGACAAGAAGCGGAAGGATGAATAGTAAACTAACACATGGCTCTCTGTTCAGCGGCATAGAAGGTTTTGGATTAGGTGCGGCACTTGCCGGCATAAAGACCGAGTGGAGTTGTGAATTTGAGGATTATCAATCATTAGTAATAAAGAAAAACTTTGGAGAAGAGCATGAAATCAACAGAGATATTAGAACGTATTCAAAACCTCCGTTTGTTGACATCATCAGCGGTGGATTCCCTTGCCAGGACATCAGCATTGCTGGAAAAGGTGTCGGAATTGTCGGTGAGAGAAGCGGCCTATGGTCTGAAATGTTCAGAATTGTACGGGAAGTTAGACCTAAATACGTGCTCATTGAAAACAGCCCAATGCTCGCTGTTCGGGGATTCGAGCAAGTCCTATGCAACCTTTCCGAAATCGGGTATGATGCGGAATGGCAATGTCTATCTGGCACCGACTTTGGCATACAACAGAATAGGGAGCGATTATATTGTATTGCCTACCCCAGTGAAATCAACGGCAAACGGAGCACTCAGAAATCGGTATTTCGGAAGCCCTACTTATCGGGGCAATTTACACGAGTTTATCCGGGATGGCGAACAAGACAGTCAATACCCTCACCCCGCTTTGCTGGAAAGTCTAATGGGGTTCCCGATAGGATGGACCGAACGGAGTGTATAGGCAATGCGGTACAACCGATAATTGCGCATTATCTGTTTGAGTGCATTAAGATATTTGATGGCAAACTGACATAATGAAGAATGCCGTATGAATATCCATCAGACCATCCCCCGTTCAGATTGTACTACCATCTGAAAGCGTCATGGTGCAAGATGTGTATGGCAGAGGTACAGAGCGAGAGAAATAGAAAAAGGAAAATGAATTGAGATTAACATGTGCAAAAAGAAGCCATTTCTGCACATGAAGTATTAACACGAGCGGAAACCGGTGGTTTTTGCTCACAATAAGAAATATATGAATATCCAATCTAAAATAGCTTACTCCATCTCTTTGTTGCGCAAATGTGAGCAAATGGCGCTTGACTATGACCCCGAAGATGGATTTTACCTGGCATTCTCCGGTGGTAAGGACAGCCAAGCTCTCTATCACATAGCAAAGATGGCAGGAGTGAAATTCAAGGCTCACATGAACCTAACCAGTGTTGACCCACCAGAGGTTATTCGCTTTGTGAAACGGAACTATCCGGATGTGGAGCTGATAAAGCCGAAGATGTCAATTTATGATATGGCACTTAAGAAACATTTAATACCTACAAGAATTCTTCGTTGGTGTTGTGCTGAATATAAAGAGATGTCTGGCGCAGGAAAGGTGACACTAATAGGTATTCGCCATGCGGAAAGTGTAAGGCGTTCCAAACGAAAGGAGATTGAAATTAGCTCCCATAAATTCAGTGGGAACTTCGACCAATTTTCGGAGCACAAAGAGAAAATGGTTGCATGTGTTGGTGGCAAAGACAAGATTCTTGTTTCTCCGATTATCCATTGGAGTGATAAAGATGTATGGGATTTCTTGAACGGAAATAACATAGAGCACTGCTCCCTATACGATGAAGGATATAAACGAATAGGCTGTATTCTCTGCCCGATGTCAAACTATAAGCAGAAATTAAAGGATTGTCAGCGCTTCCCTCATGCCCGTACAAGATGGATTCAGACCATACAAAAACTCATTGATACCGGATATGTCAATCGTAACTTTACCGATGCAGAGTTTGGTTTTAATTGGTGGATTAGTGGAAAGTCTTTTGACCAATATTATGCAGATGAGGTGTTACAACGGAAAATAGAGTTTAACGAATAACAATAAAAGAGTAGTTATGAAACAGACAGTAGAAGAAGCAGCAAAAAAGTATTCTTCGCAATGGGCATGGAACTCTCAACCGGATATGTGGCAAAGCGAAAAGGACTTCAAGGCTGGTGCTGAATGGCAGGCAAAGCAATTCCCATGGATAAGCGTTGAGGATGCAATACCTAACAAACAAGCAAAAGGCATGTGTCAAGTGAAATATGTTGATGGTAGTATTGATGAAATGGCAATGCGAGAAGTGAATAAATGGATATACCCCTACATCAAGACTGGATATGTTACTCATTGGAGACCTATCCCCTCATTCGACGAGATACTCGAAGCTAACAAGGATGTACTGGAGCGGATTAAGGAGAAAGGAGATTAGAATGGAAAGATATAGGATTGTGAAAGAAATAAGGTATAACGGCTGTATTCCGATAGTCGTGTATTTTGTACAAGTCAGAAAAGACAAACGTATTTCATCCGAATGGGTGAATGTAAAGGGCTTTGATACCTATAAGAGAGCGAAAGAGTTGTTGGATGTTTTAAATGGTGATTGATATGAATATAGAAGAAGCAAAAATAAAGAAAGCGAAAGCAGAAATGGAGATAGCCCGGATTCTGGAAAATCTCGAATTAGAAACCGGATTGAAAACCAATATAGTGTATGTATATCGGGAAAACACAGAATCAGAACCTTTATCTCAACCCAAAGAGTGTATAAGAATAGATATTATTTTAACACTATGATAAAATTAAGACTGATACTCCGATGGCTGCTTATCCCTTTATGGTTCGCCATATTCATAGCCTATCTGCCGATATGGTATTTGCAAATGAGCTGGTACTATTTCAGCTTTAGCGATTACTGGGACAGCTATATGGTATTATGGGACAGAATAATGTTGTTTTTAAAACTTAAAAAGGAATAGGAGAAGGTCATGGAAGTAAAGAACGGAATAATAATAGACGGAGTGCTGCATAAATTGGTGAATACTAATTCAGAGGCTTATTGTGATGATTGCTCTCTTTATAGTATTTGTCATCAATCAATGTTAATATGCCATATGTTGGGTGGAGACATATTTGTCAGTCGTGGTAAAGTAACAGAGATTAAAACGGAGGAGGAAAAGAAATGAAACAAGTATTATCAATCGAACAGATGAAGCACTTGCAGGAGCTTGGATTAGATACAAGTGATGCAAGTATATATTGGGCAAGAGTGTCGCATGGAAGCCGTATTGACGACAAATCAAAAGGTGTATGGTTTTTGAGTTTACATAAGGAATTTCAGACTTGTGGATTTATGTCATATGAAATCCTTCCTACTTATACTTTGCAGGATATTCTGGATAAGTTGCCAGAATCAGTACAAGTATATGATTTGTACATATTTAAGAAAGTGGGGTTGTGGTGGCTCAAATATGTAGACGTAACGAATAATGGAACCGTTCGTTTAGAAAAAATGCCGAAGTTGATAGATGCAGCCTATTATATGCTGTGTTGGTGCATTCAAAAGGGGTTTGTTAAAACTAATTAGTTATGAAAGCACATGTAATGAAACTTGAAAACAACTGTGTGATTGTTGACGAGGAATATTTTAATGAGATAAAGAAGAAGGCAGAATCCAACCAAGAAAGGATAAACGAGATTGCCGAAGAAAGGTTTTTGGAATATGTCAAAGAAAGCGGTATTGAACTTTCCTATAAAGTAAACGGAATACCTTATATGTTTCATTATGATTTGTTGAACGAAATAAATTATGAAGAGAGGGGTTATCCGGAATCCGTATCAGAAAAGGTAAAGTATGCTATCGCAGACGATATAACCGAGGCTTTGAATGACAAGCTTAAGGGGCTGAAAGACGAGGCTTTGAATTATGCTTTAAGTGAGTTTGACAAGCGGAAATACGGTTTGGAGGCTACTGCAAAAATATGGAAATGTTTTGCATTGATATTTTTCATTATGACTATTGTTCTAACAATTAGACTATTTATACAGCTATGACAGAAGAATTTGTAACATTAGAAACGGCAAAGCTGATGAAAGAGAAAGGCTTCAATGAGTATTGCAAAAATGTTATTGATATTGATAATATACTAAAAGTAACCTTATATAGAACCAACAGTGATCTACCAAAACAATGTTTTTCTTTGCCTACACAATCTATTGCCCAAAAGTGGCTGCGTGAAACCAAGAACCTACATATTGAAATATACCGAAGTGCCGTAGGGTATGGCTATGCTATAGTGAAAGCCGATAACGGAACGTGGCAGGAAGATGATGATTCCAGGGGTCCTAATGATGGCGGTCTGTGGGATACCTACGAAGAAGCACTTGAAGCAGGAATACAAGAAGCGTTAAAACTTATATGATATGGCTAAGAAAATAATGTTTAATGATAAATACGGCTTAACCCAAGCTGTGTTGGAAGGTCGGAAGACTATGACGAGAAGGGTCTGCAAGTATGGCAGACCAGATGAAACTTATGATATTGTATTCCCCGTTTTTGAACCAAATGATTACGATAATGACGGGAACATAGTATCTCCATTAAATTATGCTTTTGGTTGGGAAAACGACAAAGGAGACTTTACGGGTTGGAATATTCCAAAATACAAAGTCGGTGAAGTTCTTTCCATTGCGCAAAGTTATGAAAGTTTAGGGATGAATCCCGAAATTGCACTTAATGATAGGGACGGAATAGGATTTTATACTAAAACTAAATTCGCACCCGGTTGGAAAAATAAGATGTTTGTCCGCGCTGACCTTATGCCCCATCACATCCGCATTACCAATATCAAAGTAGAAAGACTTCAAGGCATTTCCGATGAAGATTGCTTGAAAGAAGGCGTTGTGCAAAAGTTCGATACGGATGGAACGCCAAGATACCGTGTTCCTTGTGAAAAACATACTTGGGCATACGCCACGGACAGTGCAAGGGATGCATATCATTTCCTCATTGATAAAGTTTCCGGCAAAGGAACATGGGAATCCAATCCTTATGTTTTCGTTTACGAATTTGAACTGATTGATTAAGATTATTATGGAAACCGTGGAACTGATAATTAAAATCTCCATCACTTTATTCAATGCCATTGCATTAGGATTTGTCCTAACCCTGGTCAGCAAATGGCATAGACGCATGGAGGACAAGCTGAATGAGATAAGGGAATACACCCGTATGGTTTCAGACCGTGATGATGTTATTTATATGAATCAGCTTCAATGGCTGAAAAGTAAGCTGATTGAGGAGGAACGATACGAGGAAGCTGCTAAAATCAATAAATGTATTGAGGATAAGTATAACAAATTAAAGAATAGGAAAAGTGATTATGAGACGTGAAATAAAATTCAGAGGTAAAAGCACTGATACGGGAAAATGGGTATATGGATTTCTCTCTTTTTTCTATACTGCCGGAAGGGACGAAAACGGACTTATCCTCACGGACAAGGCGAGAATATATTCTCCGGAAGACGGCTGCTGTTACGACGTATGGGCTGAAACCGTCGGGCAGTTCACCGGCTTGTGCGACAAGAGCGGTAAAGAAATCTATGAAGGCGACATACTTATGTGTGAGCAACATATAGCTCTTGTATTGTGGAACAAAGAACTTGCTACATTCGCATTACAATTCGATTTTGAAAAAAAAGTCGGCATGAGACCTTTAGGCGAATGGCATGCTATGACAGTCGTTAGTAATATTTACGATAGCCCAGAATTGATAAAACAGCAATAGCCATGAGAGTAAAGAAATATTTCCATAACATCCAGTGTGATGTATGTAGGGATTTAGCCAATGAAGATATGTGGCATGAGGATATGGAAACCGTTGCCGAAGTTGCCAATGAAAGCGGATGGTATTACGACCCAGTGGATGACAAGCACTATTGCCCGGATTGCTATGAATATGGGGATGATGGAGAGATATTAGTTAAAGACGGAATGGTAAATACAATGGAGATAATATTATTAGGGAAAAGGCTTGAAGACTATCCGGAAACAGAATATTACGAACGAAGGCTTATCTACACAACATACAGTTCTGGCTTCAGAGAGCATAATATTACGGCATTCAAGAGCAGGCTGAAAAAAGACTTTGACTACGAAGTAATAAATCATTTCGTCAAGGACGGTAACGACTTTTGGACTACAGATGAAATTATAGCCGCTGTCCGTGTTTCCTTGTCCCTCAATCTGCTTACGGATGAAGAGTGGAAGAAGGCAATCCCGATTATAGAGCGTGGCCTTGAAGCCAATAAAGCCTATGTCCGTATGCTTGACGAGATGTCGGTTATAATGGAAAAGTATTGCGAAGAATGGGAGGATTTGGGTATGCGCCATACCTTCATGCAACGTGTTCCTCATGAATGCTGGCAGGGACGTTTTAGTAAACATAGCCAGAATCCGGAGAAAAAGCCGAATTATTCATGAGTAAACTATACAAAGTAACCCTCTTCGGCAAACCGTTCATGATTGGATGGTTCAGCCACGCGGACAAATGGTATCACAAGTTTAGCATAGTGAAATAATGGATATAACAGAATTAAAAATCGGTGACCGGGTGAGAATAAAACTGCCGTCACCACAAGGAGAGAGACTTTCCATCCCCATGCAGGTAGTAGGGCTGCTTTCCAGTTTCAACAATCCAAGCCCTAAAGATACGATATATCTTGACTTTGAAGGGAATGAGGGAGACATCTGGGAAGAAGAAGTACAGAATTTAGTGTTTGCAAATAATAATGTTGAAGAGCAGAAAAGTTAACTAATAGTATATACTATTAGTTAAAAGTTGTTTTATATCTTGTTAAAATCAGCACATTTGATACTTGAACGTGCAAAAATTACGTTATTTGTACGAAGTTTGAATAGTAACATTAATCATTATGGAAGAAAAAGACAATAGGAAAAGCCTTATGCGCACTTTTTTAAAGGGAATATTGTATTTCTTCTCACTGAATGAAAATCCCATAGAAGAATATAATAGACGAAGAAAGGAAAAGAGTGACTTGGAAAGAATGCGCTCTGATTGGTATAATGTAGGTAATGACATAAGAAGGGCTTATGAAAAATACACATCAGCAGAAGGAACCTGCTAAGGTTCAAATAAGCCATGAAAGACATTATTCTGGACCGCTTCCCCTTCCCGAAGATTTGGCAAAATACGATCATATTGTACCTGGGGCTGCGGAAAGAATCTTGAAAATGGCAGAAAAAGAAATGGACCATAGGCATGCGGAAGATTCCAAATTATCAAAAGGCATTATACTTACGGCTAAGATTTCTATTATATTTGCTTTTATTTGTGTCCTTATTTTGTCCGGATTGTCTTTTTACGCCATTCATTTAGGACATGCTGCTGTCGGAGGGAGCATTGCGGTAGGAGCAATTGCTGCTGTGGCTGGAGCTTTTCTTTATAAGTCGAAGCGAACGAAAAATTCAATATAGTATTTAATTTTATATTTATTGCAAAAGGCGGTGTTCCACAAGCTCACTGCCTTTTGCATGCCCGAGCCTAACCGTTCGGGCTTTTTGTTTTATTAAATTAAACTGTTATGAGAAAAGTAGACAGACTGAAAAAGCTCCATGCCCCTATTGATGACAAATACAAGAAGATTGACACAACGGTCAACGGGGACGCGGAACGCCTCGCGGAGATGCACAGAGAAACGGAAAAGGGGAAATATCCCTTACGCATAGACCACCGTACCGTAATATACGTGACCAAAGACAAATGCACCCCCGAATATGCCGCAAAAAAGCGCAATACGTTAGGCCTTGCCCCTGCTGTCGAAGTAAAAGGACACGCATCAAGACTTGTGGATATGGACAAGCTGTTTGATGCAGCGCTTGCCGTGCCGGAGATCAGCGGCATCATCCTGAACCCGTGGAACCGCACCATCCAACTGGATAAGACCCTCATCCGCATTATCAAGGGTGCATGAGTGCGCACCGCAAACCTGCGATACATGGAGGAAACAAAAATGTTCAGACCCATGAGAAGAGCCAGCCGCGCCATCCCGGAAGAAGCTGCAAAGCACCTGTTGCAGCAGTCCCGGCGGGGCGTGCTGGCAGTGAACGGCGACAACGGCTATCCCTTTGCGATCCCGGTAAATTATTACTACGATCAGGAGCACGACAAAATCTACTTCCACGGTGCAAAGTCCGGCCAGAAGGTGGACGCGCTGAAACAGAATGATAAGGTATGCTTTACCGTTTACGGCAACGAACACTTTGAGCCGGGCGACTGGGCACCTTATGTGCAGAGCACCGTGGTGTTTGGCCGCTGCCATCTGATCGACGATGCCGCTGCTACCGAGGCCCGCGTGCGGGAGCTTGGCATGAAGTATTACCCCGGCAAGGAAGAGGTGGAAAAGGAAATTGCGCTGGACATCAAGGCCGTGCAGCTTTACGAGATCACCATTGAACACCTCACCGGCAAACAGATCCAGGAAAAGTAAAAATAAAACAG
>OHBE01001791.1_pt1 | contig 17437 bp, 14 predicted proteins | sample 1577231 | NCBI WGS metagenome assembly OHBE01 (sample SAMEA3541506, study PRJEB24748) | human gut metagenome | biome: human gut; feature: human-associated habitat; material: faeces | place: China | collected 2012 | reverse complement strand
GGACCGGTATACGCAGTATGGTCAGCAACCAGTTGCCTTCCGTTTCCGTACGCGGACGTTCGTCGGTATCGGCAATGTCATTTAAAAAAGATTCAGGAACTTTCAGGGTTTCGGTCAGGAATTTGAAATCACTGCTGTCCGGGCATACTACATTGACCCAGCTGTTAGGAAGCCATTGTGCTTTTTCCACAAAGCCGGCCTCACAATAAAGATATGTTCTCATCTTATTGCCTCCTTTCGTTTGTTAATGTCCGAGCAGAGGCATTACCGCAGAATGACTCTGTTCGTGTTAGTTAATACTGTTGTACGTTCGCGGGTTTGAATCGTCCATATTCTGTTTTATTTTTAAAGCAGCGCAAAAATAAGGAAATCATTTCAAATCTGCGGCATTTTTTCTTCCTTTTTGTCCGGCGGGGAGATTGCTTAACATAGATTAAACGTGTTCGTAATTAACTTTTTTGTACCTTTGCACCCGAAAAATAGAACGACAATTTAATTTTAGAATATTATGAGTAAGAAAGCCCTTTTAATGATTCTTGATGGTTGGGGATTAGGCGACCACGGGAAAGATGACGTAATCTTCAACACTGCTACTCCTTACTGGGATTATCTGATGGAGACCTATCCTCACTCTCAGTTACAGGCCAGCGGTGAAAACGTAGGTTTGCCCGACGGACAGATGGGTAACTCGGAAGTGGGTCACCTCAATATCGGCGCAGGACGCGTAGTTTATCAGGATTTGGTGAAAATCAACCTCTCTTGTCGTGACAACAGCATCCTGAAGAACCCGGAGATCGTTTCAGCTTTCTCTTACGCAAAAGAAAACGGAAAGAATGTTCATTTTATGGGACTGACTTCGGATGGTGGCGTACATAGCTCTCTGGACCATCTGTTCAAACTTTGCGATATTGCTAAAGAATATAATATTGAGAACACTTTCGTTCATTGCTTTATGGATGGACGTGACACAGACCCGAAGAGCGGTAAAGGCTTTATCGAACAACTGGAAGCGCATTGCGCCAAGTCTGCCGGTAAAGTGGCTTCCATCATTGGCCGTTATTATGCTATGGACCGTGACAAACGTTGGGAACGTGTGAAAGAAGCGTATGACCTGCTGGTAAACGGCATTGGTAAGAAAGCTACCGACATGGTGCAGGCTATGCAGGAATCTTATGATGAAGGGGTAACAGACGAGTTTATCAAACCGATTGTGAATGCCGGTGTAGACGGTACTATCAGAGAAGGTGACGTGGTGATCTTCTTCAACTACCGTAACGACCGTGCCAAAGAGCTGACTGTAGTTTTGACCCAACAGGATATGCCGGAAGCAGGCATGCACACAATACCGGGATTGCAGTACTACTGTATGACTCCGTACGATGCTTCGTTCAAGGGTGTGCATATCTTGTTCGATAAGGAAAACGTGGCTAATACGTTGGGCGAGTATCTGGCTGCTAACGGAAAGAAACAGCTTCATATTGCCGAAACAGAGAAATATGCTCACGTAACATTCTTCTTTAACGGTGGTCGTGAAACTCCGTATGATAACGAAGACCGCATCCTGGTTCCGTCTCCGAAAGTTGCAACTTACGATTTGAAACCGGAGATGAGTGCCTATGAAGTGAAAGATAAACTGGTGGCTGCCATCAACGAGAATAAATATGACTTTATCGTGGTGAACTATGCCAATGGTGATATGGTAGGTCATACCGGTATTTACGAAGCTATCGAGAAAGCGGTAGTTGCCGTAGACGCGTGTGTGAAAGATACCATTGAAGCAGCCAAAGCTCAAGGTTACGAAGCTATCATCATTGCCGATCATGGTAACGCTGACCATGCTTTGAATGAAGACGGTACCCCGAATACGGCTCACTCTTTGAATCCTGTACCTTGTGTATACGTGACAGAGAATAAAGAAGCGAAAGTGGCAGACGGACGTTTGGCAGATGTGGCGCCTACCATCCTGCATATTTTGGATATGGTTCAACCGGCTGAGATGACAGGTTGCAATTTGATTAAATAATTAATAGCTTTTTACTACAATAGCTATCAGCATAAAATGAAGTGTTTTCGGGAGGCTTATACCTCTTGAAGACACTTCTTTTTTATCTAAATGCTTGTTGCTTCATATTTAATGAGTTATCTTTGCTAACCTTACACAAAATATAAAGATGAAACAGCTTATATTGTCAGGGATGTTCGTTGTATGTGGATTGTCCGTATCCCTTGCTTCTGAAAAGTGGGCTGTGGATAGCATAAACTGGCATCGTGCAGAGCAGAAAATGCAAGAGAAGGATTTTCAGGATGCAGCACTGACATATAAGGAATTGATTACGAAAGGAGATTCTTTGTTTGTGGATTATGCCGGCCGGCATGTTGAGGATATGCGTGAACAATATTCCATCGACGAGTTGGATTTACAAAACGGAATGCAGCAGAAGAAAATATGGAAATTGGTGTTTATCACCATTCTATGTCTGGTCGTTTTGTTATTCGTAGGACTTCTCTATTTGAGGAGAGCGGAGAGAAAACTTCTATTTTCCAGAGAAGAGTTGCAAAAGGCAAAAAGGCTGGCCGAAGAGTCTGTCCGTAATAAGAGCGTATTTCTTTCCAATATGAGCCATGAGATAAAAACTCCCTTAAATGCGTTGGCAGGTTTCTCTGAAATTTTGATTACTCCGGGAATTGACGATGAAGTTCGTGCGCAGTGTAATGATGTGATTAGGTTAAACTCCGATTTATTGTTGCATTTGGTAAATGACGTAGTCGATGTTTCGTGTCTGGATGTGGCAAATATGAGATTCTCCGTGGCTCCGCATGAGGTGGTGGCTTTATGCCGGAATGTGGTGGAGATGCTGAGAAATATCAAACAGACTTCTGCGGAGATGATTTTTGAGACAGAATTGTCTGCTTTGGAAATGGAAACTGATCCGTGCAGGCTCCAGCAAGTATTGATCAACCTACTGGTCAATGCCACAAAATTTACGAAGGAGGGATATATCACATTGACACTGCGGATAAATGAAGTCGGGGTACCTGAGTTTATGCTAACGGATACCGGGTGTGGAATTCCCCTTGAAAATCAAGAGGCTGTATTCGGTCGGTTCGAAAAACTCAATGAAGGCATCCAGGGTACAGGGCTGGGGCTGTCTATCTGTAAGCTGATCATTAATCGTATGGGAGGAGACATCCGGGTTGACTCCACTTATAGCAAAGGGGCCCGTTTTATTTTTACTCACCCTTTGAAACAGGAGGAAAACCGATGAAGAGACTGGTTGTTCTATTGTTTGGTTTGGTCGGTGCCGCCTTGTTTATGTCGGCTGCCAATTCGGGTTATCGTGTACTGCGTGACAGTATCTTTCATGTCTATCGGTCGATGCCTGCCGACACCACTCGGACCGTTTTTGCGAAAGAGGCTGCAATGGGACACGTTAAAGAAAGCTGGGCGTTGGAGTTACTGGATTCGGCATTGGTGTTTGCCCGGGAGATAAAAGATGTGGAGGGTGAGTTGGAACTCCAATACGGGATTTTTCGTTACTATACGTTCAGGATGGACGGTGAGAATATGGAAAAGACGTGTGCCACCCTGAGGGAAGCGTGTTATCGTTATAAGAAATATGACAACTATTTTCTGGCTTTGCATTATGTGCTCCAGTTGAAGGGATCGGAGGGGGACACGGAGTATGCCATTCTTGAATCGAGAAAGATGCGTGAAGAAGCTGTGCGTTTGCATGCCGACCGTGGAGTGTTTTTGTCATATATCACGGAGGGAAAGTCGTATGTTTTCGCGCGAAATACGGAAAAAGCAATCGAACAGTATCTGAAGGCACTTGAGATTGAAGGAACGACTTTCGGGGACAAACTCATGGTACATGGATATCTGGCGAGTTCCTATTACCTGAAAGATAAATATAAGGAGGCTCTTGGAGAATTGAAAGCACAACGGCAATTGATTGACGGAGTAATTAAGAAAAAGCCGTCTATGCTTGGAGTGTACAGATCTACTCTGTTGACCATCGAGTTGATGTATTGCAAGATTTATCTGGGCATGGTCGACGCAGATCCTTTGTGGATACATCTCAATGAAGCTGCCAAATTTTATGATGATGACTGTTTTTCGGCTACAGCAGTCAATTATCACTTTTCTTGGGCGGGATATTATTATTTAAGACAGGACTGGGAACGATGTTTTCCTGAATTTGAACGTACATTGGCTGCTTTTAAGGGTACTCAGCCTATGTATGAGATCGAGATTCGGAGAATAATGGGAGATGCCTATGTGGATGCCGGCCGATATGAAGAGGCTGCCCGGACTTATAAAACAGCGGCTGTGATGTGCGATTCTGTAAATAAAGCTACTTTGCGGATGAATGAAGAGACGGTGGAGGCCAACTATCGTATCCGGAAAGCTTTGCTTGACAAAGAATTGGGAGAGAAGCGCTTTTTGCAAGTGGCGGTAGTAGGATTGTCTCTGTTTGTTGTTTTGTTGGTGTGGGGAGTGATACGCTTGATCCGGATTCGGGGAGAGTTGGTGAAATCTCAGAAGGAAATGGCGGAATCGTATGCCGTGGTCGTAGCAACCGATAAGATGAAAGAGGTTTTTTTGCGGAACATTACAGATGAAATACGGATTCCTCTGGATACTGTGGTGGAATTGTCTGACCGCCTGTGCCGGGAGACGAATTTGAAACAGGAAAAACAGCAGGAGTATTCTGCAACAATCAAGAAGTGTGCTTCAAAACTGATTGGCCTGATATTCAATGTGCTGGACCTTGCCCGATTAGAATCGGGAATGATGAAGTTTGTGGTAGAGGAGTATGATGTGGTTCAGTTATGTACCGATGCCAGGCTGATGGTGGAGATGCAAACCGAAAATAGAACGAAAGTTGATTTCCACACGGAACCGGATATGCTACTGATCGATGTGGATACCAACCGGTTTATGAAAATGCTTGCTTCTGTGCTAAAATATCCCGAAGAAAGTGAGGGGCTTTTCAGGGTGAAATTCATCTTGTCCTGCCCAAGCGAGGATTATTTGCAAATTAAAGTTGTAAACAGCCCCATTTTTATGACTGCCGAAAGTGAAAAGGAGTTTGATGTTTTGCATACCATCAATCGGCTGTACTTAGAAACTTTCCAAGGTAGCTATCAGTTACTCGAAGAGAGTGGTGAGCGGATGATTATCATTACATATCCTGTGTCATGATTGCAGATGATTCGTATCCGGCATGAGAAAGCGTAATTGTTTTTGTCTTTTAGGATACGTTTTATCTTCTTGTTATGCAAATTCCCGGCGAAAACGATCTGTCGAACCATATATTTCTGTAACTTTGTCTTTAATAAACGTAGTGATAATAGATGATCTGTTATGCAATTAGCCACTATAAGATTATAAATTTTATCGCTAATTATTTGTTTGTCAATATTCTAATTTACATGATAATCTATCAAACTCAGGTGGCTTTACTATCAGATCTGAATATCTCTTTAAGAGTATGAAAAACTTGAGAGATTCCTTCTATTTACACTTAGGTAACTTGTATAATATAAACCGATAATTATGATTCAAATAGACAACGTTGTTGTGAGCCTGGATGTGCTTCGCGAGAAGTTTGTGTGCAACTTGGATGCCTGTAAAGGTGAGTGTTGCATTGAAGGTGATGCTGGGGCTCCGGTAGAACTGGAAGAGGTGGAGAAATTGGAAGAGGTGCTTCCGGTTGTTTGGGATGAACTGTCGCCCGAAGCTCGTGCGGTAATAGATAAGCAAGGCGTGGTATATACCGATCGGGATGGTGATCTGGTGACCTCCATTGTGAATGGCAAAGACTGTGTATTTACTTGTTACGATGAAAAGGGGTATTGTTATTGCGCCATCGAGAAAGCATATCGGGGAGGAAAAACAGACTTTTATAAACCGGTGTCTTGCCATCTGTATCCTATACGGGTAGGCAATTACGGACCTTATCAGGCAGTGAATTACCATCGTTGGGATGTATGTAAGGCTGCTGTATTGTTGGGTAAAAAGGAGAATGTCCCGGTCTATCGCTTCCTGAAGGAGCCGTTGATTCGTAAATTCGGTAAGGAGTGGTATGATGAACTGGAGATTGCGGTAAAAGAATTGCAGGATAGAGGGATGATATGAACAGACAGGTAAAGAAAACACTTAAGATCAGCGGCATCACGTTGGGAACAGTTCTTTTGGTGCTGCTTGTTGCCATTGCTTTTGTGATTAATTTCATCGTAACTCCGAAGAAGCTGACTCCGGTGGTGCTGGATGCTGCCAATCAGACTCTGAATGCACACCTGGATATGGAGAGCGTAGAGTTGACTTTCTTTTCAACTTTCCCACAGTTCGGATTGAAGGTGAAGAACGGTAGTTTGGTGTCTAAAGCCTTGAATGATAGTAGCTGGTGCAAAACCGATTCGTTACTGTCTTTCAAGGAATGTGTGCTGACCGTCAACCCGATAGCATATTTGACGGAAAATCGCATTGTTGTTCACAATCTTTCGTTGGAAGAGGTAGCTGTATATGCCTACCGGAATAAAACCGGGAAAGCCAATTGGGAGGTAACCCGTGCGTCGGTCGATACGATACCGGCCGATACTGCATCGACCGATTTTAATAGTGAGATTGATATCCGGAATATAGAACTCAAACATGCCAATCTTGTTTTCGATGATCGGAATACGGATATTTACTCACGCATCGATGATGCCAATCTGAAGTTGAGGCTTTCGCTGACAAAGGGTATTTCTACTTTAGGGTTGAAATTTGACAACAAGAATATTCTTTTCTGGCAGCAGGGAGAACTGTTGGTCAATAAGATAGCTACTTCTTTACGGACAGATATTATGGTGGACAGGCAGACCGCCGTCTGGAAACTGAAGGATACGGAACTCGATGTGAATGGTATCCGGCTGGATGTAAACGGAGCTTTCCGGCGGGATACCGTGGCGAAGACAATCGGTATGGATCTGGAATATGGTTTGCATGCCCCTTCGATGGAGACGGTGTTGCGGATGATTCCGAAATCGTATGTGAAGGACAGTAAAGTCTCGGCTAAAGGTGAAGTTACCGTTAGCGGTAGGGTGAGGGGTGTGTATGGTGACAAAAAGTTGCCTGCCGTTTCACTCAAGATCGGTATCAAAGAGGCTTCGGCACAATATAAGGGTTTACCATACGGTATTGATGAGGTAACGGCAGATTTTGATGCGTATGTCGACTTGATGCGTCATCAGCCTTCGTATCTAAACCTGAAAATATTCCATTTTAAAGGGGCACATACTGAAGTTTTGGCCGATGCGAAGGTAGACGATTTGCTGGATGATCCGTTGATTACTTTCCATACCAAGTCGACTGTCGACCTGGATGCACTGGCTAAAACCTTTCCATTGCAGGAAAGCGTGACAATCACGGGAAAACTGGATGCGGATATGGGGATGAAGTGCCGCCTTTCTGCTTTGAAGAAGCAGGATATCGGGCGCATGAAGTTGGGAGGCAAACTTGAATTGAAAGATTTTGAATTGAAGGATACTGCCAAGGATTTCGATTTTCTAGGTAATGCTACTTTCCGTTTCCGTGATAACGAAACCTTGCAGGCGCAGATGGATGTCCGTAAACTGGTGTTGAGAAGCCGTTTTCTCTCTTCTGACATCGAACGGTTGGTTGCCAATGTTTCTTCGACTAATCCGCAGGATACCAACCGCATTGTCTCTTTGCAGTGCGATATGGAGGTCAGTAAGCTCCGTGCTTCGATGGGCGATTCTATAAAGTTATACAGTGCCCGTGCAAAAGCACAAGCTGCACTGGGGCCTCAGGAGGTGGATGTAACGAAGCCGGCGATTGATTTTTCACTTCGTGCCGATTCGCTTTTCTTCAGTGCGGCAGGAACTCGCATGGCTATGAATGTGGCGGGCATCAAGATGAAGGCTGATAAGCTGAATGACTCCCTGTGGATGCCTAAAGGGATTGTTGGGTTCAATCGCTTACGCTTCCGTACGCCGGAATTCGGCTTGCCTATTCGCATGTCAAAAACAGCGGTGACAGTGGATGGCCCGAAGATTACTTTAAAGAATGCTTCTGTCCGTATCGGACGCTCCAATATGACGGCTACAGGCGATATGATGGGTGTTTACAGGGCAATGACGAAAGGAGAGAAGTTGACGGCACATTTGTCTCTTACGTCTGATCTGATCGATTGTAATCAGTTGATTAATTCTCTTTCTTTCCCCGAGGATACTACGGAAGTGCTTACCGACAGCGTACCTTCGGAGATGAAATTGTTTGTAATTCCCCGAAATATAGATTTTGAATTACAAACAGATCTGAAGAAGGTCATTTTTGAGAAAATGCTGTTTGAGAATGTACATGGAGCGGTAGATATTAAGAATCAGGCCATACATCTGGAAGATCTTTCAATGCGTGCCCTCGATGCCGATATGAAGGCTGTGATGGTCTATAAGGCCGGTAGTCCCCGCGGCGGATATGCCGGTTTTGATTTTAAGATCCGAAACATCAATATTGCGAAGCTGGTCGACTTTGTTCCTGCACTCGATACGATAGTGCCTATGCTTCGTTCTTTCAAGGGCCGGGTTATGTTTGATGTTGCTGCCGATGCCCGTTTGGATTCGGCAATGAATATCCGTATCCCCACTTTGCGTTCGGCCATTCACATCAAAGGAGACAGTCTGGTTCTGATGGATGGTGAAACCTTTGCTGAGATCTCAAAGATGTTGATGTTTAAGAATAAAAAAGAGAATGTATTCGATAGTATCTCTGTCAATGTGACGGTACACGACGGTAATGTGACCGTCTATCCTTTCCTGGTAGAGATAGACCGTTATAAAGCTGCTGTTGGAGGTGAGCAAGGATTAGATATGAACTTTAACTATCACATCTCCATCTTGAAGTCTCCGTTGCCGTTTAAAGCGGGAGTGAATATTTCGGGCAATCTGGACAAAATGAAGTTCCGTATAGGTAAGGCCAAATATAAGGATGCGGTTACCCCTGCTGCGGTACATCGGGTGGATAGTACCCGCATGAATATGGGCAATGAGATTGTTAATCGTTTCCGACGAGTAGTATTGGGACGACAACCTCGATAAGCCTGGGAGGAATTCAAAGAAAAGCGCCGGTCCGAAGGATTTTCCTTCAGCGCCGGCGCTTCTTCGTTGTAAGATGTGAGGTTGGTGTTTATATTACGAATTATGCATCGATATTTGCATACGTTGCATTCTCTTCAATGAACTCGCGGCGTGGACCTACGTCTTCACCCATCAACATGGAGAAGATATAGTCGGCTTCTGCTGCGTTGTCGATATTAACCTGTTTCAGCATACGGTTTTCCGGATCCATAGTCGTTTCCCACAACTGCTGGGCATTCATCTCACCCAAACCTTTGTAGCGCTGTGTATGGATTGCATTTTCCGAACCGCCACCATAAGTGTCGATAAACTTCTGGCGTTGCGCATCTGTCCAGCAATACTCTTCTATTTTTCCCTTTTTGCAAAGGTAGAGCGGGGGAGTGGCAATGTACAGATAGCCATTCTGGATGATCTGTGGCATATAGCGGAAGAAGAAAGTCATGATCAGTGTGTCGATGTGTGATCCATCGACGTCGGCATCGGTCATGATAATGATTTTATGATAGCGCAACTTATCGATATTGGCAGCTTTGCTGTCTTCTTCCGTTCCGATAGTGACACCCAGTGCCGTGTATATATTGCGTATTTCTTCGCTTTCAAGCGCTTTGTGATACATGGCTTTCTCTACGTTCAGAATCTTACCGCGTAGTGGAAGAATAGCCTGAAATGCACGGTTACGGCCTTGCTTAGCTGTACCGCCGGCAGAGTCTCCCTCGACGAGGAACAACTCACACTTCTGTGGATCTTTGTCCGAGCAGTCGGCCAGTTTACCCGGAAGACCGCCACCTGACATAGGAGATTTACGCTGTACCATCTCACGCGCTTTGCGGGCGGCGTGGCGTGCAGTAGCAGCCAAAATCACTTTGTCTACAATTGCTTTAGCCTCTTTCGGGTGTTCTTCCAGATAATAGTTTAGTACTTCGCCTACCGCCTGATCGACAGCACCCATTACTTCGTTGTTTCCCAACTTAGTTTTAGTCTGTCCTTCAAATTGGGGTTCAGCTACTTTTACAGAGATCACAGCTGTCAGACCTTCACGGAAGTCATCGCCGGAGATTTCTACTTTAACTTTCTCCAGCATTTTGCTGTCTTCTGCATATTTCTTCAGTGTACGGGTCAGGGCGCGGCGGAAACCTGCCAGATGCGTACCACCTTCTATAGTATTAATGTTATTGACGTACGAATGGATATTTTCTGAAAATCCGGTATTGTACATGATAGCCACCTCGATGGGGATGTTTTGTTTCTCTGTGTTTAGATAAATCACATCGTTAATCAAGTGTTCGCGTGACGATTCGATGAAGCGTACAAATTCTCTTAAACCCTCTTCCGAATAGAAAGTTTCGTGTTTGAAACTGCCGTCCTCATTCACTACGCGACGATCTGTCAGCGAGATGCGCAGACCGGCATTCAGATAAGCCAATTCGCGTAAACGTGAAGCCAGAATCTTATAATCATAAATGGTTTCGGTAAAGATACTGTCATCGGGCCAGAATTGCTGTTTGGTTCCTGTGTGGTCCGCTATTCCTACTTCTTTAACGGGATAAAGCGGTTTACCGATTTCATATTCCTGCTGATAGATTTTACCGTTGCGGAATACCTGGGTAGTCATGTGTGTAGACAATGCATTCACACAGGACATACCTACACCGTGAAGACCTCCGGATACTTTGTACGAACCTTTATCGAACTTACCTCCGGCATGCAGTACGGTCATGGCAACTTCGAGGGCAGATTTCTGCTCTTTTTCGTGGAAATCTACCGGAATACCACGTCCATTATCCTGTACGGTGATAGAGTTGTCTTCGTTGATAGTTACTTCGATATGGTCGCAATAACCGGCCAATGCTTCGTCGATAGAGTTGTCGACAATTTCATATACCAAGTGATGAAGTCCCTTTACGCTGATGTCACCAATGTACATCGCAGGGCGTTTTCTAACTGCTTCAAGTCCTTCCAATACTTGGATACTATCTGCTGAATAAGACCCGTTATTGGTGGGATTCTGTTCTTCGCTCATAATTTGATTCCTAATTATAATAACAGAGCAAATATAGTGAAAATATCTGAGTTAGAGAAGAATGAAGAGTGAAAAAAGAAGAATTAAAAATAAACCCGACCGGGTAATTGAAAGCATAAAAAGCCGAACTGAAAAGTCCGGCTTCTAATATTATATAGAGTCTGTTATATATCTTATTTCTTAAGCAAGCTTGTTGATGTAAATGGCCAACTTAGATTTCAGATTGTTAGCTTTATTCTTATGAATAACGTTTGTCTTAGCTAACTTGTCTACCATCTTAACGATGCCCGGATACATAGCAGTTGCTTCTGCTTTGTCAGTAGTTGAACGAAGTTTTCTAACAGCATTTCTCATGGTTTTACCATAATATCTGTTACGAAGTCTTCTTGTTTCTTCTTGTCTGATTCTCTTGATTGATGATTTATGATTTGCCATCTCGACTAATCTGTTTTAATTCGTTTATTTTTTTAATTGTAGCCCGTGGGGGAATCGAACCCCCCTTTCAAGAATGAAAATCTTGCGTCCTAACCGATAGACGAACGGGCCATCATGTTTTGAGCATTTCTGCTCTTTTTGTTTCACTTTGCTTTCGTTCTGTATCGTTGTTTCCCGATTGCGAGTGCAAAGGTAGGGCTTTTTTTGAAACTACCAAACTATTCGCGGAAAAATTTTCTGATTATTTTTGATGGTTTTTCGTTTTTATTTAGGTTATGTGTTGATAATCAATTTATTATTTACTATTTTATTTTCTGGCGAAAGAATGATTTTTTTTTGAGATAGTAGTATTCGATTGTCTATTTCCTCTTTTTTTGTAGCTTTGTTACCGGAAAGAAAAGTTAGAGCTATGTTGCAAAAAACGGTTGGAATCGTTCTTCATGTATTAAAGTATAACGATACATCGAATATCGTAGAGATGTATACTGAGTTGTCAGGGCGTGCGTCCTTTTTGGTCACCGTGCCTCGTTCTAAGAAGGCTACTGTCAAATCGGTGTTGTTTCAACCATTGGCTTTAATCGAATTTGAGGCGGATTACAGACCGAATACTTCACTTTTTAGAATTAAGGAGGCCAAATCTTTCAGTCCCTTTACTTCTATTCCCTATGATCCTTTTAAATCGGCTATCGCTCTTTTTCTCGCTGAATTTCTTTATCGTGCCATTCGTGAGGAGGCTGAGAACCGTCCGTTGTTTGCCTATTTACAACATTCTATATTATGGTTGGATACCTGTAAGATTAGTTTTGCTAATTTCCATCTGGTATTTCTGATGCGTCTTTCACGCTTTTTGGGGCTGTACCCCAACCTGGACGATTATCATGCGGGTGACTATTTTGATATGTTGAATGCCACTTTTACGTCCGTTCGTCCTCAACTGCATTCTTCTTATATACAGCCCGATGAAGCCGGACGGTTGTTGCAGTTGATGCGTATGAATTATGAAACCATGCATCTTTTTGGAATGAACCGTACGGAAAGAGCCCGTTGTCTGGCTATTATTAATGAATATTATCGGCTGCATCTTCCCGATTTTCCTATACTGAAGTCACTGGATGTATTGAAGGAACTGTTTGATTAGTGCTTCATGCATATTGGAGGGATATATATTATAGACAAGCCATAAACAAAATACCCCGGATGCGAGTCTGACTTGCATCCGGGGGTAGAAAGTATTTCTGTTTTGAGACTTATCCCAATAACTCTTTTACTTTAGCTGAGATCGCGCGTCCTTCGGCCAATCCTGCCAGTTTTTTAGAAGCGACTCCCATTACTTTTCCCATGTCTTTGCCGCTGGTAGCACCTACTTCAGCAATAATTTCTTTCAGTGCGGCTTCCAATTCTTCGGCACTCATCTGCTTAGGCAGATAAGTTTCCATAACTTGCACCTGAGCCAATTCTGCATCAGCTAAGTCCTGACGACCTTGTCCTATATATATTTCTGCGGCATCCTTACCTTGTTTTACCAGTTTTTGCACGATTTTCAGTGCATCTGCATCTGTAAGGGTGTCATTAGCTCCCGGAGCTGTTTTAGCTTCCAAAAAGAACTTTTTTACATTTCTGAGAGTTTCGAGAGCTACTTTATCTTTCGCTTTCATTGCGTTTTTAATGTCTTCGCTGACTCTTTCGAATAAATCCATGATGTTATTATGATTTAACGATTTACGGTTTACAATTGGTAAATCCGGGTTAATGATTCGATATTTTACTTTAATTAAAATGTGATAACTCCACTGTCATCTATAGCCTCTTCTGTTGCTATCTCTTCTTCCAGTGCGGCTTTTGCTTTGATTTTACCCAAAGTTGTTTTGTCGCGTAAGTAAGTAGGAGAGTCCTCTACCATGGCGATGATGTCATCGTTATCCAGGTCTTCTGCATTGAAGAGATAGATATGCCGGCGTTTACGCAGATTGCGTGTTCCGATTCCACTGGCACTTTCACCGTATGCTTTGCGGATGCGCTCTTTGTTCTTCTCCTTCTCTTCTTCCAGTTGCAACTGTCGCTCTTCTTCTTCCTGACTGCGTTTTTCGTGCAGGTCGTCCATGCCCGGTACGTCTTCTACACCGAAACCGGTAGCCAATACGGTGATCTTTACTTTCGTATCCAGTGAGTTGTCCATAGCTACACCCCAGATCACTTCCACACCTTCGCGGAATTTGCTCATGAACTCGTGTACTTCGTTCATTTCTTCCATCATCAATTCGGAAGCAGGACAGAAGGAGACGTTCAGCATTACCTTCTTGGCGTTGAAAATATCATTATTATTGAGCAGAGGTGAATGCAGTGCATCGTCTATTGCTTTGGTCACACGGTTTTCTCCTTCGCCGAATCCGGTACTCATGATGGCTACACCGCCGTCCTTGAGAATCGTTTTCACATCTGCAAAGTCCAGGTTGACCGTACCTCGCATGGTGATAATTTCGGCTATGCTCTTGGCTGCGATTGATAGCGTATCATCTGCCTTGCCGAATGCATTCATAAAAGTCAGGTCGGAGTAGATTTCACGCAGGCGTTCGTTGTTGATTACCAGCAAAGCATCTACATGTTGTGCGATGCGTTCTACACCGTCCAGAGCCTGAATAATTTTCTTTTCGCCTTCAAAAATGAAAGGGATGGTAACGATTCCGACAGTCAGGATGTCCATCTCTTTAGCGATACGGGCGATGACGGGAGCGGCTCCGGTTCCGGTTCCTCCACCCATTCCGGCAGTGATAAACACCATTTTGGTACCATCGTTCAGCAGAGTTTTGATGTCTTCGATGCTCTCTTCGGCAGCATCACGTGCACGCTCCGGACGGTTTCCGGCACCGAGTCCTTGTGTGATGGAACGTCCCAGTTGCAGTTTGACCGGTACGGGAGACTCAGCCAATGCTTGGTTGTCGGTATTGCAGAGAACGAATGTTACGTCGTGTATGCCTTCCCGGTACATGTGGTTGACGGCGTTACCTCCACCACCTCCTACACCAATCACTTTGATGATTTTCGGTGAATCTGTAGGGAAATCGAATTGTACTATCTCGTCCATATTATATTGTATTATGAATTATCACTTTATTTCATATCTTCGTCAGAGAAAATTTCATTAGAAAGTTTGTCGAAAGTCGATTTAAACCAGTTAGGTTTATTTCTTCTCTCTTCTTCCCTTCTTTTCTTCTCTTCCAGCTTGCGTTGCTTTTCTTCTTCTTTCCGCTTTTTCTCTTCTTCTTCTTTCTTCTTCTTGGCAGCGCGGGCAGCGGCTTCCTGTTCCTTCAGACTTTCGTCTTCTTCAAACATGTTCACCGGTTCGGGCTGGGGCTGAGGTTGTATATGCGGCTGTGGAGCGGGTGTTTCCAATAAACAACAGTTTTCGTTGCCTGCAATAAGCAGTCCGAATAAGGTGTTTTGTGTACCGTCTTTCTTCACAACGTCTTCGTCTGCATGGATGGTATTGCGTACGAAACGTGCGTTTCTCACCTTCTCTATTTTACTCCGTTTGCGTAGAACCTCGTCCAGGTCTTTCAGGTTGGCGGCCCCTCCGGTGATGATGAGTCCGGCCAGAAGTTTGTCGTCATATCCCGAAAGTTGAATCTGATTCCATACGTTCGCGATAATCTCTTCGGTACGTGCCTCGATGATATTATTCAGTTTACCTAACTCTATCGTTCTATTTCCGTCTTCCAATTGGCAAGTAGCAGGTTCTTCGCCTTCTTCCTCTTCGTAGAAAGCATTGCCATATCTGATTTTCAGGCGTTCGGCCTCTTCTTCTTCCATCTGAAGAGAGACGAGGTCATGGGTAATACTGTTTCCTCCTAGCGGCAGCACAGTGAGGAAGCGGAGGATATTATTCTTATAAATGGAAATGGTAGATGTGTCGGCACCAAAGTCGATCAGTGCGCAGCCGGAGCGTCTTTCACTTTCCGTCAGTACTGCATCGGCAGTAACCAGAGGTGAGATCAATAGGTCTGCTATTTCTATTTTAGCCTGTTCGAAGCAGCGTTCCAGATTTTTCTTGAGCGAAGCACGTGCTACAATATTCAGAAAACGCCCTTCAATGTGGCTTCCGGCTACACCGACAGGGTCGGCTTGAAGATTGTTTCCTATTTTGTATTCTTGTGGAGCAACGTCCAGTATATCCATATCGATCAGTGGTATCTCGAGGTTCTCATCACAGATTGAGTCGACCAGTTCCTGAGAAATAATAGTTTCTTCTTCAAGATCGCGACTTACCACATTGCGCACCGTACGGAGCGATTGTCCGCCGATACCCACATAGATCTTGGCAATTGAGTTATTGAGAGCCCCCTCCAGTTTATTGATGATTGAAGTCAGGCTTTGTGCCGTTTTATCCAGATTATAGATCACTCCTTTCCGGATGAAAGAAGACGAATCCTCCCTGGCATAAGCTAATACCTGTATACTTCCATCACTATTCTTCTTTCCGGCTATACCGGCTATCTTCGATGAACCCAGTTCAATAGCGGCGATAAAATCTGTTGTTGCCATATAAAATCCTATTTTATTCCCTTTCGTATTATAGACTTATCTCTTTAACACAAAGGTACGTTTAGCTGTTTACAAATTATTGTTTCTTTTTTGTGCAGATAATCTGATTTCCAAATTCCAGGCTGATACGCGAATACTTATTCCATCCTACCTGGTTGAGCCCTTTTTCGTAAAAGGTCTTCAAGCGTTTCAGTTTATCCTCAAAATGTTCCAGTTTACCCAAATAGATAATATGATTGCCTACCCGGGGAACCAATTCGATTTCTTTTCCGGGCAGCACGTTAATCTGTACAATCTGGGCTTCCCAGAACGGATTGTTTTGCAAAAATACACCAAACTTATATAAATCCTTCATTGCAAACGACTTTTCTACATTTCCGGTGACAATTGCCCGGTGTGCTACGCATTTTGCATCGGGCGGCATCATTTTTCCTTTGTTATCCAAATAGTAGTTTTCACCGTTGCTGCTCATGATGTGGAGAATCGGTACGCGTTGGGTTACTTCCACACAAATTTTGCCGTTTGGCGTTTTATAGCATTGAGCTTCATTGATGAGTGGATGTTTATCCAACTCTTTTTCTAATGTTTTGGTGTGTACCCGGTCCATTTTCTTTCCAACGGGATAAATGCCTTTCTTCTGCAGGATGCAGCCACCTCGTTCTTGGTAACGAAACCGGCATTGAGTGTATCCTTGATCACTAATTCCATGTCACGGCATACCTGATGGGCAGGTTTGTCGTTGAACACTGTCACAGCTGCTACAAGGTAGGCTATGAGAAGTAACATGACGATGGTCAGAAGAATTCTTTTTATCATAAGGAAATTTATTGTTTTGACGATTTACAAATTAATTGTCCGAAGGAACCATTCTTCGGGACAATAAGTCACAAATATCCGGAACATAGTTGTCTATGTCTCCTGCTCCCAATGTAATTAATACTTCGATATGTTTTGCTTTCAGTACATCGAGTATTTCTTCTTTCTTGCACATGCTTTTTTCAATACCTGGACGTAGGTTGTCATATATCAGCCGGCTGCTTACTCCCGGAATAGGTTGCTCGCGCGCCGGATAGATATCTACCAGTATCACTTCATCGAGTAAAGACAGACTGTCGGCAAAATCTTTGTAGAAGTCGCGGGTACGGGTATAGAGGTGTGGCTGAAAAACTGCAGTGATCTTTTTGTCCCGGTACAACTCACGCATGGACATCACGCTTTGTTTAATCTCGGATGGATGATGTGCGTAGTCACTCAGGAATACAATCCGGTTATTCTTGATTTTAAAGTCGAACCGGCGGT
>OHBE01001789.1_pt1 | contig 17450 bp, 15 predicted proteins | sample 1577231 | NCBI WGS metagenome assembly OHBE01 (sample SAMEA3541506, study PRJEB24748) | human gut metagenome | biome: human gut; feature: human-associated habitat; material: faeces | place: China | collected 2012 | reverse complement strand
TTCGCTAATCACCAAATTTATAAGCACTTACAATTCGTCGAACTCACGTTAATTTAGATATGGCATTTACGAATAATATTATGATTGTCCGGCACAAATTGCTGGCCGACCTTGTCAGACTCTGGAAAGACGAACAACTGATAGAGAAAATAGACCGCCTGCCATTGGAACTGACTCCTAAAAAGTCCAAACACATGGGACGTTGCTGCGTGCACAAAGAACGCGCTGTATGGAAATACAAATCGTTTCCGCTGATGGGATTCGACATGAGCGACGAACATGACGAGTTGACCCCATTGTCCGAATATGCCCGTCAGGCATTGAAACGGGAAGAGATTACCAAAGAGAACATACTGTGTGTAATCGATGAAGCCTGCTCTTCCTGCATACAAATTAATTATGAGATAACCAACCTCTGCCGTGGATGCGTAGCCCGGAGTTGCTATATGAATTGTCCGAAAGGAGCCGTCCACTTCAAAAAGAACGGTCAGGCGACGATTGATCACGACGCATGTATCAGTTGCGGAATCTGTCACAAAAGCTGCCCTTACCACGCCATCGTATATATCCCTGTACCTTGCGAGGAAGCATGTCCGGTGAAAGCTATCAGCAAAGATGAAGAGGGTGTCGAACACATCGACGAAAGTAAATGTATCTATTGCGGGAAGTGTATCAACGCTTGTCCGTTCGGAGCAATCTTCGAAATTTCGCAGACTTTTGACGTGCTTCAGGGCATTCGCAAAGGAGAAAAGATGGTGGCGATTATCGCGCCTTCCATTTTGGGACAGTTCAATACATCCATCGAACAAGTGTACGGCGCATTCAAACAAATAGGATTTGCCGATGTAATAGAGGTTGCCGAAGGAGCGATGATGACCATCAGCAACGAAGCGCACGAACTGGTAGAGAAATTAGAGGAAGGACAAGCCTTTATGACGACTTCCTGTTGTCCGTCTTACATCGAGTTGGTAGAGAAGCACGTTTCAGGCATTCGTCCTTATGTGTCTTCTACGGGATCGCCGATGTACTATGCCGCACGTATCGCGAAAGAGAAGCACCCCGACGCAAAAATAGTGTTCGTGGGACCGTGCGTGGCTAAACGCAAAGAGGTTCGTCGCGACGAAGCGGTCGACTTTATTCTTACATTCGAAGAAATAGGTTCTATATTCGACGGATTGGGTATCGAACTTAAAGAAGCTCAACCTTTCTCCGTCCTGCATACTTCCGTACGCGAAGCGCACGGTTTTGCGCAAGCCGGAGGAGTAATGGGGGCGGTAAAGGCTTATTTAAAAGACGAAGCCGATAAAATCAACGCCATACAGGTATCGGATATGAGCAAGAAGAACATTGCGTTATTGCGAGCCGCCGCTAAGACAGGAAAAGCTTCCGCGCAATTTATAGAGGTCATGGCTTGCGAAGGCGGTTGTATAACAGGCCCCTGCACACACAACGACATCGTTTCGGGACGCCGCCAGCTGCTGCAAGATCTCGCGAAGCGAAAAGATACGTATGAAACAATGGGTAGATAAATTAAAAAAGGAAAGAACACTCAACCGGGAAGAGTTCCGACAACTCTTGACTCACTGCGACACTGAAACCCTGCGCTATATCAACGAGCAAGCGCGGGAAGTAAGTTTACGGCAATTCGGAAATAAGATTTATATCCGCGGGCTGATCGAAGTAAGCAACTGCTGCCGGAACAACTGTTACTATTGCGGCATCCGGAAAGGCAATCCGAAAGTGGAGCGTTACCGGTTAAGTACCCGACAAATACTGGATTGTTGCCGGCAAGGATATGCGACAGGATTCCGCACCTTTGTATTGCAAGGAGGAGAAGACCCCGCCCTGACGGATGAACGGATAGAAAAAACAGTTGCCGCCATACGGGAAAGCTATCCCGACTGCGCCATTACATTGTCATTAGGTGAAAGGTCTCGCGAAGCCTACGAACGTTTCTTTCGGGCAGGAGCGAATCGATACCTGCTGCGACATGAAACATACGATGAAACGCATTACGGTCAACTGCACCCGGCAGAGATGTCACTTGCCCGGCGACTGAGATGTTTGCATGATTTGAAAGAAATAGGATTTCAAACGGGTACGGGTATCATGGTGGGCAGTCCCGGACAAACCACAGAGCATCTGCTTCAGGATATAGATTTCATCGAAAAATTGCGTCCGGAGATGATCGGAATAGGCCCTTTCCTTTCGCATCATGACACGCCCTTTGCCGAATGTGCCAACGGAACGATGGAACAAACCTTGCTATTGTTATCCATTTTCCGCCTGATGCATCCGCCGGCTTTAATACCCTCCACTACAGCCTTAGCCACACTGGCCGCCAATGGAAGGGAACAGGGCATATTGGCGGGAGCTAATGTCTTGATGCCCAATCTTTCTCCGCCGGAAGAACGAAAAAAATATGAACTCTACAACGACAAAGCCTCATTGGGGGCGGAATCAGCCGAAGGGTTGGCAATGCTGCGAAAGCAACTGCAATCTATCGGCTACGAAATATCGACCGAAAGAGGAGATTTTATAACAGAAAAACAGCTAAACACTTAACCATTAATCATTGAACTGACAACAGATATGGCTTACCAAGCAGATTCATTAAAAGCCGAAGAATTCATAAAGCATGAAGAGATTCTGGATACGCTGAGATATGCGGAAGCAAACAAAAACAATCGTGCGCTGATAGAGCAGCTTATCGAAAAGGCTGCCCTCTGCAAAGGACTCTCGCACCGGGAAGCGGCTGTGTTATTGGAATGCGAACAACCGGACTTAATAGAACGCATTTTCCATCTTGCCAAGGAAATCAAACAGAAGTTCTATGGCAACCGGATTGTCATGTTCGCACCGCTTTACCTATCAAACTATTGTGTAAACGGTTGCGTATATTGTCCTTATCATGCCAAAAACAAAACAATTGCCCGCAAGAAACTGACACAGGAAGAAATACGCCGCGAAGTCATCGCGCTACAAGACATGGGACACAAACGTCTGGCGCTCGAAGCCGGTGAACATCCGCTTCAAAATCCCATCGAGTATATACTGGAATCTATCCGTACGATATACAGCATCAAACACAAGAACGGGGCCATCCGGCGGGTGAACGTGAATATCGCCGCCACTACAGTGGAAAACTACCGAAAGCTCAAAGAGGCAGGCATAGGCACTTACATCTTATTCCAAGAGACTTACCACAAACAGAATTACGAGGCTCTGCATCCTACAGGACCTAAGAGCAATTACGCATACCACACCGAAGCGATGGACCGGGCGATGGAGGCCGGAATCGACGACGTGGGAATCGGAGTGTTGTTCGGACTGAACACATACCGGTACGACTTTATCGGATTGCTCATGCACGCAGAACATTTGGAGGCGAGATTCGGCGTCGGCCCGCATACCATCAGCGTGCCCCGTATCTGTTCGGCAGACGACATTAATGCCGGAGACTTTCCCAACGCTGTTTCCGATGAAATATTCAGTAAAATTGTGGCGGTGATTCGCATCTCTGTCCCCTATACAGGAATGATTATTTCTACCAGAGAATCGCAAGCGTCGCGTGCCAAAGTGCTGGAATTAGGCGTATCGCAAATCAGCGGAGGCTCGCGCACAAGTGTCGGCGGGTACGCCGAAAAAGAACTTCCGGAAGAAAACTCTGCACAATTTGATGTAAGCGATACCCGAACGCTCGATGAAATAGTAAGCTGGCTGCTCGACTTGGGGTATATCCCCAGCTTTTGCACGGCATGCTACCGGGAAGGACGGACGGGCGACCGCTTCATGTCGCTGGTCAAATCGGGGCAGATAGCCAACTGCTGCGGACCGAACGCGCTGATGACGCTGAAAGAATATCTGGAAGATTACGCTTCGGAAGACACGCGCAAGAAAGGTCTGGCACTGATTCGCAAAGAAACAGACCGGATTCCGAACCCCAAAATCAGAGAGATAGCTATCCGGAACCTGAAAGAGATAGCCGCAGGCAAAAGAGATTTCAGATTTTAATTCATATGACTCAATCAGGAGAATAACTTATGAGCTTAACCCATACTCCCCATGCCAATCGGCTACATATCACGCTTTTCGGCAAAAGAAACAGCGGTAAGTCATCTCTTATCAACGCACTGACCGGACAGGAAACTGCTCTTGTTTCGGACATGCCAGGCACTACCACAGACCCGGTGAGCAAAGCAATGGAAGTGCCGGGAATAGGGCCTTGCCTATTCGTCGACACTCCAGGATTTGACGATGAGGGCGAATTGGGCGACTTGCGCATCGAACGGACACGGCAGGCTGTAGAGAAGACCGATATAGCGTTGCTTCTTTGCGGTGGAGACGCTTCGAATGCGAACCCCGATCTCAACGAAGAGCTTCTTTGGTTTCGGGAATTGAAAAGCAGGAATATTCCCATCATTCTTCTAATCAACAAAACGGATATACGCAAAGATACAAAAAATCTTGCCGACCGTATAGAAGCCTTGTGCGGCAGCTCTCTCATTTTAGTCAGCGCCAAAGAAAGAATAGGAATCGAGGCCATTCGTCAGAGTATACTCGAAAAACTGCCCGAAGACTTCGAGCAGGAAAGCATTACCGGACGATTAGTCGGTGATGGGGACTTGGTGCTGCTGGTGATGCCTCAGGATATACAAGCGCCGAAAGGGCGGCTGATTTTACCGCAAGTACAGACTATACGCGAACTTCTGGACAGGAAATGTATCGTGATGAGCTGTACTACGGACAAATTGTCGGAGACATTATCAGTTCTCTCCTCTCCTCCCAAACTGATTATCACAGATTCACAGGTTTTCAAAACAGTCTATGAGCAGAAACCTGCCGCCAGCCGGCTCACTTCTTTTTCCGTACTTTTCGCGGGCTATAAAGGAGACATCGAATACTTCGTAGAAAGTGCGGCAGCAATCAATTCTCTGACCGAAGCGTCGCACGTGCTCATAGCCGAGGCTTGCACACATGCGCCCGCAACCGAAGACATAGGAAGAGTAAAACTTCCGCGTATGTTACGAAAAAAAGTCGGTGAAAAACTCGCCATCGACATCGTTTCGGGTAGAGATTTCCCTCAAGATCTCTCTTCTTACGACCTGATCATTCACTGTGGCGCCTGCATGTTCAACCGGAAATACGTAATGAGCCGAATCGACCGTGCCAAAGAACAAAAGGTGCCGATGACGAATTACGGAGTAGCCATCGCACTTCTCAGCGGAATCCTCGACCGGATAGAATACTGAAGAATCCATGAACCTTTCCGGAAGCCATTCGAACGATATACATCAAAGACAAAAGCATTCCCGAAACCTCTTTAAACACCGGAATAAAGAAACCGAAATAAAAATAAAGAGCGGATTGGAGAACAAGCAAAGTCGTATATTCAGCCAAAAGCCACCATTGGAAGAATCAACTTTTCAGACTAACCTTTTGAACACAAAAGATTTTGCTTCGTATTAATAACCAATGAAATTCCTTGCAGCAGTTTTTCTATGATTCAGTGTCGATGTCAACATGTGCGGTTTACAGCTGACAAGGTGTTCAGCAAACGGTATCAATTTCCCTGAAGCTTTGCAATCAGTTCTTCCACCGAAACAAGCTGTTGCTCTCCGGACTCCATATTCTTAAGCATCGCCTTTCCTTCGTTCATTTCATTTTCTCCGACTATAACCACAAAAGGAATCTGTTTTGCGTTGGCATAACCCATTTGCTTTTTCATTTTGGCGCTGTCGGGGAATATTTCCGCACGAATGCCTGCGGCACGTACTTTAGCAAGCATATTCATAGAAAAGGCCGCCTCTTTTTCACCGAAGTTGACAAACATGATTTCCGTACCATTCACCGCTTCTTTCGGATAAAGGTCGAGTTGATTCAACACATCGAAGATACGATCGGCACCAAACGAAATACCTACTCCGGACACGCCTGCCATGCCGAACACTCCGGTCAGGTTGTCGTAACGCCCGCCGCCGGTAATGCTGCCTATTTGTACGTCCAACGCTTTCACTTCAAAGATAGCGCCCGTATAATAATTCAGTCCGCGCGCCAACGTCAGGTCCAGCTCTATCTCATTCTTCAGGTTCATGTTTTGAAGTGTACGAAGAATAAACTCGCTCTCCTCTACACCTTTCAGACCTATTTCGCTGGCGGACAAAACTTCTTTCAAAGTAGCCAATTTCTCCGCATTCGTGCCGCTCAGCAAAATAATCGGTTGCAGCTTGGCTATCGCTTCTTCGCCGATGCCTTTTTCCTTCAATTCGGCGTTCACATTGTCGAGACCGATTTTATCGAGCTTGTCGATGGCTACCGTAATATCGACTATCTTATCGGCTTCACCGATAATTTCGGCGATTCCCGACAAAATTTTCCGGTTGTTGATCTTAATGCACACACGGATGCCGAAACGGCTGAACACAGTATCGATGATCTGCATCAATTCCACCTCGTTCACCAACGAATCGCTGCCCACCACATCGGCATCGCACTGATAAAACTCCCGGTAACGTCCCTTTTGCGGACGATCGGCACGCCAAACGGGCTGAATCTGATAGCGTTTGAAAGGAAACGCGATATCTTCCCTGTGCATCACCACATAGCGGGCAAAGGGAACGGTCAAGTCATAACGCAAACCTTTTTCGCAAAATTTGCTTGCCAGCTTAGCGGCATTGCGGCTCAAAAGTTCTTCATCGGTAATCCCCGAAAAATAATCTCCGGAGTTCTGAATCTTAAAAAGAAGCTTATCGCCTTCATCTCCGTATTTTCCCATCAGGGTAGAAAGCATCTCCATCGACGGAGTTTCTATCTGCTGAAAACCATACAGATGATATACATCACGAATCGTATCGAATATATAATTACGCTTCGCCATTTCTACCGGCGAGAAATCACGCGTGCCTTTTGGAATACTTGGTTTTGCTGCCATGTCTTTTCTATTAAATCGCATTTTAATGCGCAAAGTTACGGCAAATTATCGAATATGCCTAAACTGAGTCTTACATATTTCTCAGTCTCTTCTTCCCATGAAAATTAAAATATAGTAAACCAAGGTAGCCAATGATCCCAAAGCGGCAACCACATACGTATAAGCAGCGGAACGAAGCGCGTCTTCCGCCTGCGAATGATTGAACGAATTGGTAATGCCGGAAGAGTTCAGCCACACCAACGCGCGCTTACTTGCATTTATTTCTACCGGCAGTGTAATGAAACTGAACAACGTGGTTGTGGCAAACAAAACGATACCTGCCAATAGCAGTTGCGGAAATGTATTCACCAGCATAATACCTGCCAACAATACCCAAGCCATGATGGACGAAGCGAAGTTCACCACCGGCACCAAAGCGCTGCGCATCTTCAACGGCGCATACATGCGCGCGTGCTGAACAGCGTGTCCGCACTCGTGCGCAGCCACGGCGGCAGCCATGACGCTATTGCTCTCGTACACCCCCTCACTCAAATTCACCGTTTTGTTCACCGGATTGTAATGGTCGGTCAACTGACCGCGTACATGCGTCACCTGCACATCGTATATACCATTATCGTGAAGCATTTTCAAAGCCACATCTCGTCCGGTCATCCCATTGCCCGTAGCTATCTTCGAATATTTCTTGAATTTACGTTGGAGATTCATCTGAACCAGCCAACTCACTAAAGCCACACCGATAAATATAATCCATTGGATTCCTATAACTCCATTTCCCATAATTTCTATTATTAATTTATTAAACTACATTCTACCCATTATGTACAAATCACTTGCCAAAAATAAGAGGAAAGAACGAATGCCGAAAAGTCTCTTCGGCATTTTAGGAAGAATTAGCTTAAAAATCATTCTATTACCAACTCAACCACACAGTCGATATCTTGAGGTACTTCCGAGAACTCAAGCAAAACTCCGTTTTTGCTCTTTGAGAAACGCACGGGCGAACCGTCTTTAAACAAAATCGCCTTTTTCACCTTTCGCTCTGTCAAAGGCAAAAACAACGCTTTATCTTGTAGAGAAAGGATGTGCACATAAAGTTTATTGCCCTTTTGCGTTGTCACTCCCCAATCGTGCGGAGCTACCATACCGCCTCTCGTTCCGTAAATCGTCTCACCGTATTGCTTCATCCACTCTCCTACCTCTTTCAATCGCTGCACCGCTACGGCCGGCAGTTCGCCATCGGGTTGGGGACCGACATTCATCAACAGATTGGCATTTTTTCCGGCAGCTTTCACGAGGTAATGAATCAGTGTCTTGACAGATTTATAATTCTGGTCGGTCATCTTATATCCCCACATCCCATTCATGGTTTCGCAAGTTTCCAACGGCAGCCGGCTGATGCTCTGTCCCGAAAGGCCCGCTTTGTTTTCACCGGGCAGGTCGCGCTCGAATATCTGAATGTCCTCTCCGTCGAAAGGTGTCTGATGATGGTTGTTCCCTATCAAACAAGCCGGTTGAAGCCTATGAATCAATTCATACTGTCGGGGAAGTTCCCAATCGAATCCGGGATTCTGATCCTGATCCCACCATCCGTCGAACCAAACGGCGCCTATGGGTCCGTAGTTGGTCAGCAGTTCCGTCAGCTGATTATTCATGAACTGATAATAAGTCGGCCAGTCTCCTTTCGGATTCGAGCGTCCCGTACCACGTCCGGTACGCCCCCACGGATAATCTTCCCGTGCCCAGTCGAGATGAGAGTAATAGAGATGGAGTTTGATACCGTGTTTGGCGCAAGCATCCGCCAGTTCTTTCACAATATCCCGTTTGAAAGGAGTGGCTTTCACCACATTGTAGTCCGAATAGCGGGTATCGAACATGGAAAATCCTTCGTGATGGCGTGTAGTAAAGCAGATATACTTTGCTCCGGAAGCCTTGATAGCTTCTACCCACCGCTCCGCATTAAACTTAGAAGGATAAAAGCCGCCTGCCAGTTTGGCATATTCCTGATAATTCAAGTCTTTGTTTGTCATTGTCCATTCACCCGTGGCGAGCATGGCATACAGCCCCCAATGAAGAAAAATGCCGAACTTATTATCCTGAAACTCTTCACGGGCTTTGATATTTTCCGCAGAAGGACGATAAGAATTCTGAGCCGAAGTACTCAAGCCCATTCCGAATAACAAAAGAAAAGTAATAACGTGTTTCATAATAGTAGCAAAGAAGACCTCACCTGCTCTTTTATAAAAGGAGAGCGAAATGAGGTCTGTTTTTAGATTTTAGTATTTTAAATAACAATTATTCCGTATAACGCTCAATAGTCTGCTCTCTGTCCGGCCCTACAGACACAATCTTGATTTCTACACCAAGCTGTTCTTCCAGGAATGTCAGGTACGCATTGAATTCTTCGGGGAACTCATCTTCGCTCTTCATTTTAGTCATATCCGTCATCCATCCGGGAAGTTCGGCATATACAGGCTCCAAATTTTCTTCGATATCATAAGGGAAATAATCGATCTCCTCACCATTCAATCGGTAGGCTACACAAGCCTTGATCGTCTGGAAAGTATCGAGCACATCGCTCTTCATCATAATGAGTTTGGTCACACCGTTAACCATTACGGAATACTTCAAGGCAACCAAATCGATCCATCCGCAACGGCGCTTACGTCCTGTCACCGAACCGAACTCATGTCCGAGCGTACACATCTTGTCGCCGGTTTCGTCAAACAGCTCCGTCGGGAACGGTCCGGCTCCCACACGCGTACAATACGCTTTGAAAATACCGTAAACCTCACCGATACGGTTCGGAGCCACTCCAAGCCCCGTGCATGCACCGGCACAAACTGTATTGGAAGAGGTCACAAACGGGTAAGAACCGAAATCGATATCGAGCATCGTGCCTTGGGCACCCTCGCAAAGTACACTCTTTTCTTCCCTCAGGAAATTGTTGATTTCATGCTCACTGTCCACCAAAGAGAATTGTTTCAAATATTCTACACCTTCCATCCAGGCCTTTTCCTGCTCGGTAAGGTCGTATTCATAGTTCAGGCTTTTCAGAATTTGCTCGTGACGCGCTTTCGCAACTGCGTATTTCCGTTCGAATCCATGCAGTATATCTCCTACACGGATACCGTTTCGACTGACTTTATCAGTATAAGTAGGGCCGATTCCTTTTCCGGTGGTTCCCACTTTAGCGTCCCCTTTGGCAGCCTCATAAGCGGCATCGAGCAAGCGATGCGTGGGAAGAATGAGATGCGCCTTCTTCGAGATGTGCAAACGTTCTTTCAAAGAGTGTCCCGACGCTTCGAGCGCCTCGGCTTCGGCTTTGAACAATGCCGGATCGAGCACCACGCCGTTTCCGATGATATTTAGCTTATCCCCTTGAAATATTCCGGAAGGAATAGAACGAAGCACGTATTTCTGCCCTTCGAACTCAAGCGTATGGCCGGCATTCGGTCCGCCTTGAAAACGGGCGATTACATCGTATCCGGGTGTTAACACATCGACTACTTTTCCTTTCCCTTCATCGCCCCACTGTAATCCTAATAGAACATCTACTTTCATTTTTCTTTCTTATTGTTATTATTTACTCTCTTTCTTTTATTCGCCCTGTCGCATTTGCTGCACAACCCGTACACATACAATGTATAATGCGAAAGCTGGAAGCGGTTTAGCTTCGTATTCTCAATGGCGCGTTTCAACTCGGTATCCTGAAATTCGGTAACCTTTCCACACTGAGTACATATCTGATGATGGTGCGTTTCGCGATTGTATGATTTCTCGTATTGGGAGGAAGTTCCGAACTGGTGTTTGATGACCAGACGTGCATTGATAAGCAGAATAATGGTATTGTAAAGCGTTGCGCGGCTTACCCGGAAGTTTTCTTGCTCCATCATTCTGAGATAGAGCATATCAATATCAAAATGTCCGTCGATGGAATAAATAGTATCAAGTATAGCATATCGTTCGGGGGTCTTGCGATGCCCGTTCGCTGTAAGATATTCAGTGAATATCTGCCTGACCGTATCTTTCACATTTCGAGTTTCCATCAGCAGCACAAAATTAGCGCCAACAAAGTTAAGCGTTTTTTGCGGAAAGCAAAAGGTTTTTGAATATTTATCAAAATGAAAAGCCGATATGCTTGCACCTGTCGCATGCATATCGGCCGGACATCAACCGCCTACCTCTTGACGCACCATATTATACAGCATCTGTTCGGCTTCTATGGAAGAATCGGCCATTCTTTCCACCAGACGACATACCTGAAAAGCGTGTTCGTCACTGTGTTGCATATACTTCCTGACAGACAGCATGGCAGCGTTCCGTACGGCACGACTCTCCGAATGCACGGCACAGACAGCCTGATCGAGAAGTTCGCCGGAAGCCCGTTCGGTCATATCACCTTTTTTTGCCAGAAGTCGGGCAATAGTCAAAAAACCGCAAACCTGCACATACTCCCTCTCATCGGCTATCCAATGGAAAGATTTGGCCGGAGCGTAAGGCAAATGCTGGAAAAGATTCATACAGGTCAGTTCCGCAATTTCTGTATTCCGGATAGATTCCACCCAAATATCGGCAATCTCCGGATAAAAAGTATCAATGGGCTGCAACATTCCCGCCAGAATTTTGCATTCGCGTATATCTTCTTTCCATAAGGCTTGCGCCAAATCATGACTTTTCTCGTATCCGGCGGCGATAGCTTTTATACGCGGAAGTTCCACTCCAAAATTCAGTTTATACGTCAATCCTTTCTCTCGCATGCTTTGAGACACAGCTCCGTTCATAGATAAACGGAGCTGTGTCTTGATTTCTTTCAATTGTTCTTTTATATCCATATTTAAATATAAGCATTAATTTACAGAGGGCAACGGAGAATAGTCGCGGCTATAACGCAACATTTGTTCGGCATATCCCTCGTCGTAAGAGACGGTCACATCGGTAACGTTTCCATCCTTATCTGTGGCCAATTCATATTTAGGATTTACAAACCCTTTGTAAGGAGCCAGATTTAATCGCTTGTAACGCTCCAACACCTCGGCATGCAATACGGGGTCTACTTTCACCGCGTACTTCTCCACCAACGAGCGTGCCGCATTAAAATCACCCGTCGACTTGATTCGCTGGATTTCCGCCAGAAGTTCACCGAACAAAGTACGAACTTTCTGATAATCGTTTACCACTACGTACGTTTTCCCATCCTTTTCGATCATTTCCACAGCTTTGTCCGTCGAAGCCTTTTCAAACACCCAACGGGCAATCAATTGCCGGTTACGCATGTGAGCCTCTTCCACCTCGTTTCCCGGCAGGATACGTACCAGCTGAGTCATCAAACCGTTCATAAGAAATGTATAGTATTCGGCTTTATAGGCATCCGCATCAGGAACAAGTTTCAGTTCCACCAGCTTCGGATCGGCGACGTAATATAGTCCGAACAAGTCGGCACGCGCCTCTTCGATGGTAGAACCATAAGCTTTCAGCGCATCCGGATCGACTCCCGGAAGCAACTTTCCGGAACCGTGCCCCAAGCATTCATGCAAATCGGTATGAAGTTCTCCGGTCAAATCTCCGTATTTATCGATCAGCTGTTTCTCTTCATCGCTATACACGAACTCTTCGTTAAACCCGTTGCCATGAGCGGCTTTGTTGTAAGCATCCGTAATATTTCCTATCGTAACCGATTTCGACCCGTGATGAGCCCTAATCCAGTTGGCATTGGGAAGATTTATACCGATGGCCGTGGCAGGATACAAATCGCCGGCAAGTATAGCCGCGGTAATTACTTTAGCCGAAACACCCTTCACCTCCTCTTTCTTGAAGGAATCGTCTACCGGAGAATTTCTTTCGAACCATTGCGCGTTACTGCTGATAATCTCTGTTCGGCGGGTGGCTTCGAGGTCTTTAAAATTGACCAGAGACTCCCAACTGGCTTTCATTCCCAACGGATCGCCATAGGTTTCAGTGAAGCCGTTCACAAAATCAATGCGGGAATCCAAATCTTTGACCCAAAGGATAGCGTACTCGTCGAAATCTTTCAAGCTGCCGGTTTCATAAAAACGAATCAATTTCCCGATTACAGCTTTTTGCGTATCATTCTCCGCCACGTTTTCCGCCTTTTTCAACCAATGAACGATCTTTTCAATGGCCTCTGTATATAGTCCGCCCACTTTCCATGTCTTCTCTTTTATCTTACCCTCTTCTTTCACCAGGCGGCTGTTCAATCCGTAAGAAACGGGAGTCTCATCTTTAGGATCTTTCATTGAGTTATAAAACATTTCCGCCTCCTCCTGAGTCACTCCATCGTAATAATTGCAAGCGGAAGTCAGCACCAAGTCTTCTCCATCGGCCTGATTCACCCGCTTGGGCATGACAGAAGCATCGAAAATCACGGGGAAAAGCTCATCGCATAATTGCGAAGCTGTTTGCCCTTCCGCCAATGGAAGCTGCTTCGAATCAACATCCAGCACAGCTTTTCGTAAGAATTCCTGCGAAAAGTCCGGCACAAATTTCTCTGAACCGTAATGATGATGGATGCCATTTGAAAACCAGACTCTTTTCAGGTAAACTTCCATATTCTTGAAATCGGAGGTTGTTTTATCCCCCTCATAATTCCGGTATACGGCTTCAAGCATCCGCCGTATCCTCAGGTTATATTTTCCATTTTGGTCGAATAGGATATCCCTCCCCTCAAGCGCGGCCTGCGTTAAATAGTACACCAATTCTTTCTGCTTCAGCGCCAGTTCCTCAAAACCGGGAACTTTATACCTTAATATTTGTAAATCTGCAAATTGTTCCACTATATATTCATTTTTTCCGTTTTCGGATATTTCTTTTTTACCGCCTCCGCAAGACACGAACAACATAGCGGCGGCAGCCATCTCTATAATGTATTTTTTCATGACCGATCAGTTTTTAAGATTAAAAAATGAAAAAGGAATTATCTCCGTTTATGCTTAGAGGCAATTCCTTTTTATTCTGTCACAGGCAATGCGACTACTTCTTTTTTTCAGCATGTCTTTTGCGATATCCGTTGGGAGTTTCGCCTACATTCTTATAAAATGCCGCATAAAAAGACTGGCGGTTCGCAAAACCTACCATTGCACTGATCTCTTCCACATTTTTGTCGGCATAACGCTTATCTGTCAATAAATGCAAAGCATCTTTCACTCTATATTCATTTAACAAACAAGAATAATTCATTCCGAACCGAGAATTCACGACCGCAGAAAGATAACGAGTATTTGTTTTAAGCTCTTTAGCTAAATCTTTAGCCGAGAAGTCAGGGTCCTTATACTTCTTCTGAACAACAACGATATTCAGAATTTTATCATACAATTCATCTGCCAACTCCGGTCTGATCAAAGATCTGTACGCAGCCTTTTTCTCCTTCTTTTCCCTCAAATTGTAAGGGCGTTTTTTAGGAGCTTCTTCCATTTTTTTGTTTTCTAAATCATCCATTGAATTAACTGTTAGGGGTTGTTCACTTATTATTGTTTTTCTGTTGGTTTAGCCCATCATTCTAAGTCTTACAAATGTCTCGTTTTTTTTCAAAACAAACAATTATTTTGTAGAACTTTTTTTTTATTAAACAATCGCAGCCATCGAATTAGATTGAAGAAATAAAAATAATAAGATTTTTTAACTTTTAATTCCGATAAAAGACGACTTTCTATCCACTTTTTGTGAAAAAAGACGGATAATCGGATGAATTACAAACAAGTAGGGAAACAGAATCCGACAGTGTTCCCCGGTCAGAAAAGATTATAATAAAATAATCACATCCCATAAGAAAATTGGTAATAAGAACAAAGCCGCCGACAACACGAAACAAGGTTTCCGGAACTCAATAAATATCATAAAAAAACAAAAGACAAGGCTCAAATGTTATAATACAAAATTGCTGAACAATAATCGAAACCAAAACATTTCATTATGCATGCAATACTCGACATACCGCCCAAAGAAGTTTCTGACAATTTAGAACTCTTGCGTAAAGATTTAGACCTGAAAATTCCGGAAAAGAAGCTGGACCGTAACTTACTCATAGCGAGTTGGAACATCCGGGCATTCGGAGACTTGACACGAAAATGGGAAAGTGAAGAAAAGGATAATCCTAAAAGAGACCTGCATTCGGTATGTTGTATTGCGGAAATCATACGACACTTCGACGTGATAGCGGTTCAAGAAGTGAAAGCCAACATTCGCGCATTAAGAGACACACTCAAGCTATTGGGCGAACATTGGTCTTTGATTCTGACCGACGTCAACAAAGGAGACTCCGGAAACGGCGAACGGATGGCCTACTTATTCGACACAAGACGGGTAAAATTATCCGGATTGGCAGGCGAGCTGGTGGTTCCGAACGAATGGACCAAGGTTGTTTCAGAGAAAGCACTCGACGAGCAATTTGTACGCACACCTTACGCAGTCAGTTTCAAGTCTAATCATCAAACTTTTATCTTAATAACTCTCCATATCCTCTATGGCAAAAAATCATCCGATCGAATCAAAGAGTTGAAAGGCATTGCCCAATGGTTATCAGACTGGGCGACGGACATAAATGCCTATCACCAGAATTTGATCGTGTTGGGCGATTTCAATATAGAGCAACGCGGTGATCTTCTCGACCAGACATTTCTTTCAGAAGGGCTGTATGTGCCGCCGGAGTTACAGAACCCCAAAGTGACTCGTTCCATCTTCAACGAAAGCAAATACTACGATCAGATCGCATGGTTCAACGGCGAGGGCAAACGCCCCAAACTATCCATGGAATTCATCAATGGCGGAAATTACGACTTTATAGGAAAGGCGCTTCAAAACAGAAACCTGTCCAAACGCAGCCTGTCTTATTTATTATCCGACCACTATCCCTTATGGGCCGAATTCAAGCTGTAAGAGAAGCAATCTCCTCCGATCGCAACAAATGTCCTATATTTTCTCAACAAATAAAACATATAAAAAGCGTCATACCAACCTCTTCAAACCGGCTTGCGAGACTTGCCGGAGGCAGTATCCCGAAAAAGCCGTTTTCTGCGAACTTTTGCCCCGATTCAGCGGTACGGACTTCTCCGAAAACGAGATTAAAAAGGTTCTTTCGGCTGGTTATCAAAACATTAAAGAATAGGAAGAGGAACAGAACGCTCCCAAAAAGCATGTTTTTGAAAACGCCAAAATGCCAAAACGCCATTATGACTGTTTTACAAACAATGAAAACGAGTCGGAACGTTATCGGGAAGGAGAAGAACTTCGGAAAACACCCCCTTTCTTTCCGGAAGATTTGTTTAAAAATATTCCCAAACTGCTCAGCGAATGCATTGTGGAAGAAGAGGCATGTACAACCACAAGAAATATTCGCCGGCCTGCTCAATATTCGAAAAACGGGCAACGACGATTTACAGGCTGTGGCGAAGCGCTATGCCTTCACGGTGATGCATGTGCGAGAAAGCCTACCCTTTGAATAATCCTGACAAACACACAGTTCTATCCAACCATCTGACGGCTGTTTTCACCACCGAAGAAGCATACGAAGTCGCTGCAATCACCCAACTGAGCAAACACATTTTCACAAGACTGCTAAAGGGGTTAAATACACTAATAATCAGCAAAATAAAGTATGTGTTCCATGAAAAGTTGCAAAAAAAAGGGGACATAGTGATGTTTTGGCGTTTTGACGTTTTCAAATCCTCAAAAAATCCCCCGGACGCTTCTCCGAATGTCACCCGGGAAACCCTCAATAAATAGTAAACGATTATTACTCTATGAATACATTTAAACGTTTTGTGAAAAGTCCTGCCCCGATTCATTCGGCTCGGAGAAAACGCAGTACAGAGCGTCCGGCACCGCAATCTTCAAGCCACCCCGATTCATTCGACTCGGAGAAAACCCGTTCGAGGCGGAAAGAAGTTGGTAGTGCAACAACATTACCCGAATCAAAACGGTGCAAAAGAACGATTCAGGCGGCGAGCAAAGTTTCACTCCAATCCGGCAGAGTTTCATCACAAAGTCCGCCGTGTTCGATGGCAAAGCCCGCCGCCTTTTTTCCAAAGCCCGCCGTGTTCGATGACAAAGCCCGCCGCCTTTTTTTCAAAGCCCGCCGCCTTTTTTCAATCATTGGCAGTAAAATGCTATTTATAGCTGAAAATGCACTTCCACACACTCCCGATGCGCCAAAATACAAGCAAAAGCGCATGATGTCAGATTCTGAGGTCATCACCATACCGATCTGTTTTCACTCAATTCATTCCGAAACTTTAAGCATTACTACAAACCTTCTCATACAACCGTTTGTCGAGATTATGACAAGATGTTTCACCGTCATGAGCATGTTCCTTAAATTGGCTTGTTTCGGAGAATGCTCAGGCATCGATTTCATTGACAGTACCTACATTCCTGTCATCCACAACAAGAGACAGTGCCCCATGAAAGTGTTCATCGGAAAGCTGTTTAATGACGGAATACATATTGTCAGTAAAATTAACGTGAGTTCGACGAATTGTAAGTGCTTATAAATTTGGTGATTAGCGAA
>OHBE01001788.1_pt1 | contig 17454 bp, 10 predicted proteins | sample 1577231 | NCBI WGS metagenome assembly OHBE01 (sample SAMEA3541506, study PRJEB24748) | human gut metagenome | biome: human gut; feature: human-associated habitat; material: faeces | place: China | collected 2012 | reverse complement strand
CCTTTCTTCCCGAACAGGTTCCGATGCTTCGGGTCAGACTGGATAAATTGTTTAACGATGCGCTTTATATCCGGCAGAAGGAACTTCCGCAGGGAATGTTTCTGTATGTTTTTCTGCGAAACGGCCTTGAGTTTGATGTCGTGCTTCTTCCAACTGAGGCGCTGCAGGTGCGTTCGGCGCAGTGGAAAATTTTGACGGATAAGACCGGAAAGGTTTTAAACCGCATGCACAACTCCCAGCTGGAGGGGATGGACCAGCAGACCTTCCGCGATACCTTGCTTGAGTGGGAGTTTGAGATTATCTATGCTTTGCGGGGAATTTTGTTTGAGATTCAGCGGGAAAACTTTCTGTATGTTCTTTCCCGTATGGAGTTTGTCCGCGATAAACTGGTGCGGTTAGAGTGTTATTACGAAAAAAAGGAACAGCACCAGTTTAAGGACTACCGCACGTTGGATCGGGATTTTCTGTTTCGACTGCAGGCGACCTACCCGAGAGAATTTGCGCGCCAGCCAATGTTAGTGTGCACGCAGCGCCTGCTTCAGCTGTTTTTAAAACAGCATAGTGACAATAATATGTGGGAGATTGACAGCAGAATGCTGGACATTTTGAAGATATAAGGAGAGAATGAATGATAACAGCATTGCTTGAGGTCGCACAGACCGATCTGGTGGAAGAGGTCGTTACAGTCAGCGGTCAATTTAAACAGAATCTGTATGGGCTGATTGAAAAGATCCTGAAAAACCGGGGAAATATTCTGTGGGCACTTTTTTCCATTCTGATTATTATTCTGCTTGCAAGACTTGCGCTGAAAATCGTGTCATCGGTGACAACGAAGGTCATGCAGAATGAAAAATATCAAAATAATACACCGGTGGCAAAGCGAACCCGAACGCTGATGACCCTGTTCCGAAGTGTTGCCCGTTATGCCATCTACTTCTTTGTTTTTCTGATCGTGCTGAGCATCCTGGGAATGGGAAAACCGCTCAACAACCTTTTGGTTACTGCGGGAATCGGAAGCTTGGCAATCGGTTTTGGTGCCCAGAACCTGGTTCGCGACGTAGTATCGGGAATGTTCATGATTTTTGAAAATCAGTTTTCCGTCGGGGACTATATCAAGATCGACGACGTAGAAGGAACTGTGGAAGCGACCGCAATGCGGGTAACCTACCTGCGTTCGGCTAAAGGCGACCAGATTATTATTCCAAACGGAACCATTACCCGTGTCATCAACTATAACAAGGGAACTGCGGTGGCCTCCATTACCATCTCCACTGCCTATGAGTCGGATACCCGCAAAGTCATAGAGCTTTTGGAGCGAGCAGTCAACAAGTATGCACAGGAATATGCAGAGCTCATTGAGGAACCTCCTTTTGTGCAGGGAATTACCAATCTGGGAGAATCTAGTGTGGATATCGGAATTATCTGCAAAGTAAAGCCGATGAAGCAGTGGGAAGTGGAGCGCGGAATGCGCCTTGCTATCAAAGAGATGTTTGATGCAAACGGAGTTGGATTTCCATATCCTCATCTGGTCACGGTTCCTTATGAAAAGCCGGCTGACTTTGTCGGCAAGGAAGACATCTTTGTGGAGAAAAAAGACCTGCACCAGGATCTTGAATCCTGGCAACAGGTGGATGCCGATGCGGTGGATATATAAGAATCAAAAAAGCCGGTTTTAACCGGCTTTTTTTCTGTCCTTATTTGCATGCCAGATGGATTTCCTGTTCGTCCGGAGAAAAGTCGCAGACAAGAGTACTGTCCGGCAGGAGCTTTCCACTTAAAATCATCTCGGCAGCAGGGTCTTCAATCATCTTTTGGACAGCGCGGCGTAGCGGTCTTGCCCCGTACTGCGGGCTATATCCCTTGGCACACAACTGTTTTCTGGCAGCAGGAGTACACTCAAGGGAAACGTCCAGCGCTCCGATGCGCTGAGAAAGCTGATCGAGAAGATTCTGGCAGATCTGGTCGAGTTCATTCTCTCCCAGTTTATAGAACAGGATGGTCTCATCAATACGATTTAAAAATTCAGGAGAGAAATGGTGGCGCAGTTCTTCCATAACATAAGATGAGGTCTTGGAGGAAAGTCGGGAACGATCTTCCGATTGATGCAGCTCAAATCCCAATGGACCTTTTTCAAAGAAGTAACGTGCACCAAGGTTTGAGGTCATGATGATGACGGTATTTTGAAAGCTTGCACGCCGTCCCTGCGAGTCTTTGAGACTGCCTTCTTCCAAAATTTGCAGCAGGAGATTGAGCACATCCGGATGTGCCTTTTCCACTTCATCCAACAGCACGACAGAGTATGGCTTGCGGCGGATACGGTCGGTGAGCTGACCGCCTTCCTCAAAGCCGACATATCCGGGCGGCGAGCCGATCATGCGGGATACCGAGTGCTTTTCCATATACTCGGACATATCCAGCCGAATCATACATTCATCCGAGCCAAACAGCTCCTCGGCAAGGGCTTTGCACAGCTCGGTTTTTCCTACGCCGGTTGGCCCAAGAAAGAGGAAGGACGCGGCAGGACGGTGCGGGTCGTTTAGCCCTACGCGGGAACGGCGGATTGCACGGGAGACCGCGCTGACTGCTTCCGGCTGTCCAATGACCCGTTTGGAAAGATTTTCTTCCAGAGAAAGCAGCCGACGGGACTGGTCTGATTTGGGAAGCAGGCGGGACATCAGGGAGGAGACTTCGATGCCGGTGCTTTCCGAAACGATCTGGGCAATATCTGAAGCGGTGACAGGGCGCTTTTTGCAGCTTTGTCGGCGCTGGAGCTGCTCGGAAAATAGCGTCAGTTTTTCCAGAGCCTGAGACTCCTGATCACGCAGGATAGCGGCCTGTTCAAAATCCTGACGGAGGATTGCCGCCTCCTTTTTTTCTTTTAGGTCGCGATAGGTTTCATCCAGCCGGCGGTAGTCGCTGTTTGGCTTGCAGCAGTCCTGCTGGGCGACCTTGGCGGAAGCTTCGTCCATCAGGTCGATGGCTTTGTCCGGAAGAAAGCGTTCGCTTAAGTAGCGGCGGGAAAGCCGCACAGCCGCGCCGATTGCTTCTTCTGTGATGTGTACGCCGTGATGCTGTTCATAGCGGGGAAGAATGCCGCGCAGAATCTGGATTGCCTGCTCTTCGCTGGGTTCTTCGACCAGAACGCTTTGAAATCTGCGTTCCAGAGCAGAATCCTTTTCGATATAGCGGCGGTATTCTGCAATGGTGGTTGCGCCCATCAGCTGGATTTCTCCGCGGGAAAGCTGGGGCTTTAAGATATTGGCGGCATCGATCGAGCCTTCGGCGGCGCCTGCACCGATGATGTTGTGGATTTCATCGATAAACAGGATAACATCCTTTGCTTTGGCAGCCTCATCCATCAGATTTTTAACCCGTTCTTCAAATTCACCGCGGTATTTTGTTCCCGCTACCATCGAGACAAGATCCAGCGCAATCAGCCGCTTGTTTTGTAAGACCTGCGGAACCTTTCCCTGTGCGATGCGCTGGGCAAGCCCTTCGGCAATAGCGGTCTTTCCAACACCAGCTTCCCCGATCAGGCAGGGATTGTTTTTGCTTCGACGGGACAGGATACGCACCACCCGTTCGATTTCGTTTTCCCGCCCGATGACAGGGTCGAGCAGTTTGTTTTTGGCTTTTTCGGTCAAGTCGCGGCCGAATTTATCCAGCAGGACGGTGTGATAAGATTCTTTTTTTCTGGAAAGGCTCTGGCTTCCTTCTGACTGTCCCAGGGGAAGGGTACTGGAGAGGTCGCCGGAAAAATCCATTGCCTGACAAAGCTGGCGATAAAGAATGATAGGATCTGCACCCAGCTGGGCAAGAAAACGGACGGCGTAGCAATCCTTTTCTCGGAGCAGGGACATCAGGATATGTTCACTGCCGACCGTTTCACAGTTGTTCTTTCGGCTTTCCAGAATGCTCTGTTCCAGAATACGGCGGCATCGCGGGGTCATATCGGAAGGAGAGAGCTTAGACTGGATGCCCCGACCGACCGTTTTGATCAGCAGATCAAGCACCGCTTCTGGCTCCACTCCATTTTGTGTCAGACAATGGTAGGCGGCGCCGCTGCCTTCCAGCAGTAGACCGAGGAGAAGATGTTCACTTCCGATGTAGGTATGTCCCAGCAGACATGCCTGCGAGAGCGCAAGGTTGACTGCATCATTGGCGCGGGGGGTAAATCCGTGGAATCGAAACATAAGGTCACCATCCTTTGAAATTTTGTTTCAGAATAGAATCACACTTTTTGTGGCGGATGCTTATACTGTTAATGAACAGCGGAAAAAAACGTTTGCAAAACGCTTTTGAGAAGGATGACAGGAAAAATACATCACGAGCGCTGTCCTGACATAGCAGAATATTGGATTTGACCGGTGATTTATTCCGAAAACAGGTTAAAAAATGTTTTGCATCTTCCAAAAAAGTCAGTAACCGTTTTTCACCGTTCTTCATAGTATAGTCTGAAATCAATCATTAGGAGGTACTTATTTATGTACGGTAACAATAACTGGTGGATTCTGATTCTCATCCTGATCTTCTGCTGTGGCGGCTGCAGCTTTAACTGCAATGGCTGTGGATGTGGCTGCAATGGCAGCTCTTCCAACAACAGCTGCGGCGGCAATAGCTGCGGTTGCAACAACAACTGTGGCTGCAGCTGTAACTGCAACTGCTGCTGCGACTAATCGCATCGTCAGATAGGATTGGGAAGAATTCCCAGAAGCAAAAAGCTCGGAAACTTGTTTTCCGGGCTTTTTGTGTATGATTTTATAAATGTCAGTAATAATATAAATTGTGTATGAAAAGAACATTTTGTAAAGAAAAGGGTAGAATGATTGATTTTGGTAAAATTTTGCACTATGATACATCTATACATAAAAAATGCTTTGGAGAAAAGGAGTGGGATGACATATGAACGATATAAAAAATCCAAAAACAAAAAAGCCGATGATTTATTATTACGTCATTGCGCTGCTGGTTTTTATGCTGCTCAATACTTTCTTGTTCCCAAGTCTGTTTCGCCGCACCGAGCGTGAGGTAGATTACAGTACCTTCATGAATCAGCTCAATGAAGGTCAAATTCAGCAGGTAGAGGTTCAGGATCAGAAGATTGAATACATTCTGAAAGACCAGGAAGACTGGAATATCTATGTTACCGGAAACATGGGTGACCCGAATCTGGTGGACAAACTGGAAGCTGCGGACGTCATCTATGGCAAGGAGATCCAGGAGCCAATGTCGCCGCTGCTGTATCTGCTGATCAGTGTTGGTTTCCCAATTCTGCTGTTTGTTGGAGTAGGACAGCTGCTTTCCAGAACTTTACAAAAGAAGATGGGCGGAGGAAATGCCATGACCTTTGGCAAGAGCAATGCAAAGGTCTATGTGGAAGCACAAACTGGCAAAACCTTTGCCGATGTTGCCGGTGAGGATGAAGCGAAAGAAGCACTGGGAGAAATTGTTGACTTTCTGCACAATCCGAAGAAATATGAGGCAATCGGCGCACAGATGCCAAAAGGTGCACTGCTGGTAGGCCCTCCAGGAACCGGTAAAACCTTGCTTGCAAAAGCGGTTGCCGGTGAAGCGAGTGTTCCGTTCTTTTCTATTTCCGGTTCGGAATTTGTAGAGATGTTTGTTGGTGCCGGTGCGGCAAGGGTCAGAGATCTGTTCCGCCAGGCACAGGAAAAGGCACCATGTATCGTATTTATCGATGAGATCGATACCATCGGTAAAAAACGTGACAGTGGTGTAATGGGTGGAAACGATGAACGAGAACAGACTTTGAACCAGCTGCTGACCGAGATGGACGGCTTTGATGGTAAAAAGGGTGTTGTAATTCTGGCAGCTACCAACCGTCCGGAAACTCTGGATAAGGCGTTGCTTCGTCCGGGCAGATTTGACCGAAGAATCCCGGTTGAATTACCTGACCTTGCAGGCAGAGAGGCCATTCTGAGAGTTCATGCAAAGGATAAACAGATGGCTCCAAATATTGACTATTCTGTTATCGCAAGAGCAACTGCAGGTGCTTCCGGTGCAGAACTTGCCAATATCGTCAACGAAGCTGCACTGCGTGCAGTACGAAATAACCGTACACAGGTTGAACAGGGCGATCTGGAAGAAGCAGTGGAAACAGTTATCGCAGGTTACCAGAGAAAAAGTGCTGTGGTATCGGAGAAGGATAAAAAGATTGTGGCATACCATGAAATCGGACATGCGCTGGTGGCTGCAATGCAGAAACATTCTGCTCCGGTGCATAAAATCACCATTGTACCAAGAACTTCCGGTGCACTGGGCTACACCATGCAGGTAGAGGAAGAGGATACCCTGCTGATGAGCAAGGAGGAAGCGATTGACAAAATCACAACCTATACCGGCGGAAGGGTGGCAGAAGAGGTTATCTTCGGTTCCATCACCTCGGGTGCATCCAACGATATCGAACAGGCAACCAAGCTTGCCCGTGCGATGGTTACCCGTCTTGGTATGAGTGATAATTTCGGTATGATGGCATTGGAAACAGTGAACAATCAGTATCTGGGTGGGGATGCATCGCTTGCCTGCTCGGAAGAGACCGCTGCAAAAATCGATCAGGAGGTTTGCACCCTGATTGCACAGTGCCATGACCATGCAAAAGAAATCCTACTGCAAAACATGCCAAAACTTCATGAGCTGGCTTCTTATCTGCTGGAAAAGGAAACCATTACCGGCGAAGAGTTTATGGAAATTTTAAATGCTCCGGTAAAATCTCAGGAAGAACAAGAGTAAAATAGTCAAAATAAAAGGCTGTCAGTATGAAACTGACAGCCTTTTTTATATTAGTGCTTTAGCAAAGAACTTTCGCCAATAAGCGAAAGTTCAACAACCGCCCGCTATGCGGGTGGATTAAGGCTTAAGCAAAGAAACATCCTTTCTGGTAAGATAGAGATTGTTCAAGCCTCTAAAAAACCAGGAAAGGATGTTTCTTATGGCAAATAGTTTAGCACATACCAAATGGGTATGCAAGTATCACATCGTTTTTACACCAAAGTACCGTCGGAAAATAATCTATAAAGAATTGAGAAAAGATATCCAGCAAATCATAAAAGATTTGTGTAAGTGGAAAGGTGTAGAAATTATAGAAGGGCATATGATGCCGGATCATGTACATATTCTGGTAAGTATACCGCCCAAATACAGTGTATCCCAATTCATGGGATACCTCAAAGGGAAAAGTGCGATGATGATATTTGAAAGGCATGCAAACCTAAAATACAAGTTTGGGAATAGAAACTTCTGGGCAACAGGATATTATGTAAGTACAGTAGGAATCAATACTGCGACAATACAAAAATATATCCGAGAGCAAAAAAAGCAAGATCAAATAGAAGATAGTTTAAGCAAGAAGGAGTATGTAGACCCTTTCAAGGGTAGTAAGTAATCATACCACCAGAGGCTTGAACGAAGTGAAAGCCAGCGTCATTTAGGCGCTGGCTTTTATCACGGCCTTATAGGCCGCTCGTCATGCCACCCCTCTTAGGGGTGGTCATGACTTGATATTGTGCTTTTGTGCATAGCTTGTAACGACGCTGACCCAGTGAGGGTCTTCAAATCCTTTTTGAATATCAGAAAGATCAATATATGCTCCTGAAGAAATGTTTTGTACCGTTGCTTCTGCGATCATAGCTTCTTTGGTATAGGGATCGGACAAATATTTTTCAAACTCAATATTCATTTTGTTGTCGATTCCTTCCATAGCGCCGAGATAAAACAGATTATCTTTCCCCAGCAGCTCTCCTATTTTGACAAAGCATTCAATGCCTTCCCGCATCTGTGCAACAGAAATTTTTCGGCTATACTGTGTGATGCGCTGTCCGCCGTTTAAAATATGATCTGTTGTGGTTTCCAGAATATTTGCAAGGTCAACCAGAATGCTGATGTCAGGAAGAGCTTCTCCACGTTCCCATTTAGAAACTGCCTGAAACGAAATATTTAATCTTTCCCCAAGTTGGTTCTGCGTCAATCCTTTTGCTTTCCTTAAGGAAGCAATCTGTTTTCCAACCAGAATGGTATCAATCATACCCAAAACCTCCATCATGTGTTTTGAAACCGGTTTCTGATATTGAGTATAACAAGGTTGGTTTGCAGTTTCAATAACGCCGTCGTAGAGTAGATGACCGGAGGATTCAACCACTGGTTTAATCTTAAAGAAGGTAGCGTTATGTTATGTATAAGGCGGCAGCTGGAAAACCAGCTGCCGCCTTGAGAAATTTTGTTCTATTATATCGGAATTGGAGTCTACATTGAATTTCAGGGCAAGCTGAAATTATTTTTTTCCATACTTGTCTTTTACTTTTTTTACAGTATAGTCAGCCATTCCGATACTCACAATCAATGCGATGATCCAACAAATCACTGCCAATATATCGGTGAATACACTTAACGTATTTCGAAAGATCAAATCGATGAAAAATAAAAATATACAGAAGTAGACTACTGCAAAAAAGGCCTTGAGCATATCATTTTACCTCCCTGAGATTTTTAACTTTGAGATGAGAAAAGAAAAATATGCTGACAAAGTAAGATTAGTCTGGAATATCTCCTACGCCGTTGAGAATCAGCCTTGGACGGTAAGGGAACAGTTTAACCGTTTCGCGGGTGGAAACACCGGACAGAACCAGTGCGGTGTCCAGACCACTTTCGATGCCGGCAACAATATCAGTATCCATACGGTCGCCAATCATGACAGCCTCCTGAGAATGTACGCCGAGCATGTTTAAGCCGGTGCGCATCATCAGAGGATTTGGCTTGCCGATATAGTAAGCTTCTTTGCCGGTAACCAGCTCAATCGGTTTTACAAAGGCGCGGCAGGCAGGCATAATTCCCTGTTCGGTCGGACCGGTGAGGTCATAGTTTGTTCCAATCAGACGGGCACCGTTCTGGACATGGTGAACTGCCTTGCAGATATTATCGTAGTTGTAGCTGGAAGATTCTCCGATTACAACATAATCCGGGGAGGTGTCATCCAGGGTGATGCCCTTTTCATATAAGGCGTTGTATAATCCAGGTTCCCCGATAACAAAGACATGGGCACCAGGACTTTGACGGGAAATGAACTCGGCGGTAGCAAGGGCGCTGGTATAGAAGTGATGCTCGTCGACCTCCAGTCCCATTCGTGCCAGTTTTTCCTGCAATTCTTTTGGTGTCTTGCCGCTGTTGTTGGTCAGGAATAAGAATTGTTTGTTTTCGCGATATAACCATTCAACAAATTCCTTGACACCTGGTAAAATTTTGTTTCCGTGGTAGATAACTCCATCCATATCACAGATGAAGCCTTTTGCTTTACGAAGCTGTTCCATGTGATAGCTCCTCCTTCAAATTTTTCTCTTTCTTTTTCACACCACTATTGTAACATGAGTAAACCCGAAATTCAATTTAACAGTCTGTGAAAAAACATGAAGATTTGTGGAACGACAGGATGTCATGGATCGAAACTTTTTTTAAACGTTTTGATTTTGAAACAGGAGCAATGGAATTACAAGAAGTGAGGTAACAATATTTAGTATATAACTTGATATAAAACTTCACCCTGACAGAGTGTATATTACATCGTCAGGGTGAAAGTCAGTATGTATTTATAATCAGGGAAATAAGAGGGATTTTAGTTTTAATGGAATATTTTACTTTGAATTATCATCTTCTAATGGTTCCTGAGAAACGAGTTCGCCAAAAACTATTAAACGATGTGTGCTGGTAATTCGTGGTGTACATGTAATAAGAGTACAAATTTTTTCTTTATCTTCTTGTTTTTCTGTTACCCAAGTATCGCTAGGCAATACAGTTTCAATGCGATACACCTTGTATGTATAACGATAATTAGGGTCCTCTAAAATAATATCATCGCCTATTTCCATTTTATTTAAATAGGAAAACGGATTCATTTTAACATAGTCTCGATGACCAGCAATGACGCAGTTTCCTTCCTGCCCGATTTCTGCTGTACCGCGCATGTGACCTGCTGCGTAATATAGCTCTGCTCCAGTGCCTTCTACCACATTTTCACTAACACCAATCTTAGGAAGCTTGATTGCGCCAATGAGTGTCAAATTGTCAACACTTGGTTTCGAACCTGCAAATGGGCTTGGATCTGGAAGATTTTTTACATCCAGCAATCCCAGGTCTGAATTTTTTTGATAATCCGAAGAATATGCACTGTAAACAGCATCTATTGGAGTTGGGTCTTTTAATTCGGTTGAGAGTTCAATTCCAAATTTGCTCAATAGAATTCGCCAAGGGTAGGTTGCCGCAAAGTATCCTGCTGCTGCCAAAATACAAATTCCACCACATACCAACAATACATTAGAAATTTTTCGTAGAATTTTATTGTACATCAATTCATCACCTTTCCTTACCCTGTATTGTTTTCTGATAATAAACAAAGTGGACCGGCTGGCCGGTCCACTTTGTTTTAGAGTTTAGTCAAACAGAACCGGTAATGGCTGTTTAACTAGTCTTTTTTGTTTTTCTTTCTAAGAACCAAACCAGCGCCTACCAAAGCAATACCTAATACGCCTACAAGTTCGAATGGTAAACCACCTGTATAAGGAAGATCTCCCAACGGAACATCTTCATCGTCAATGGTTATCATGTCATTTGGCAAAGGTGCCAATGGAACATCTTCATCTTCAATGGTTGTGGTTGGTGTAGGAGTATCTTCGATGGTTCTGGTTGTTGTTTCATCTCCACCACCGCTTGGACGAGGATCACCTGGATCTTCTGGATCTGTTGGAGGAATTGGAGGATCCTGTTCCGTGATAATATCCTCACGATAGTTGTAAATGCACAACATGTAATCTTTCACTTCTGTACCTCTGTCATCGGTTGGCTCTGCATTTATAATCATATCGCCATCATCAATAGACAGTGTCAGATCGATTTGATAGTTCCACTTGTTAAAGCCGCTTGGAGCAGATGCTTCTTCAATGATATATTCACCAGCAGGGAGATTATTAAAGGAAACCTTACCATCTGCAGCAGACTCAACAGTTTGGAGCAGAACGCCATCTTCATCTTTCAGGGTAAAGGTTGCACCGGCCAATGGATTGGTGGTTTCTGTTCTGGAAATCACAGTTCCGTTTGGACGCTGTGTAATGGTTGTAACCTTACCCATCTTAATAAAGTCGTAGCTGCCCAGAATTCGGTTGGTTGCAACTAATTTAATTTCAGTTGCATCTGTTGGAATAGTAAATCGGTAAGAAGGATTTACATCCTTTGTGGGTGGAAGAACTTTTTCATTCATCGCAATGCTAACCAGCTGATAACCGTCCGGAATAGCAACTTCTTTGATAGTATAAGTTTTTCCTTTGATGAGGTTGAAGGTTGCGGAATTAGTTGTTGTGACAGCTGCCGCTGTTGTAAATGCATGGCCATCATCCTGGATTGTGGTGATGTCAAAATCAAACTGGTCGTCTGGATTCAGCGGAAGAGCATCGTCTTCCAGAACTTTTGTAAGTGTTACCGGAATGGTATTTGCATAGTTCGTAAATGCAACTGTATAGGTACCTTCTGCATCTTTTGGAACAGTAAATATAAATGTTCTTGCCTCAGAGTTGGATTCACCATTCCATTCCAAATCTTCATTGATATCATTAAGGAGATATTCTGGCTTGTATGTCTGGGTGATAGTATATTTTTCACCCGGAATCAGCTTAGGAAGTTCAGCAACTTCTGCGCTGTCTGCATCCTTCCAACCGGAGACATTTGTAACATCACCGTTGGTTACGCTTACAAATCCTGTAAATGTTCCGTCAGGACCGGTAACAGTGAAGTTAAAGGTATTCTTCTCTGCTTCCAGCAGATTACCAATAACCTGCTCGGTAACTTCCAGCCGTGCTTCACTGCGGTTTGCCTTGTTGGTGACAACAATCTCAATCGATGTTACCTTGCTTGCCTGTTCTGGTTTCAGAGTGAAGGAGTTGTCTTTATCAACAGTTACATTAACAGTGTTTCTGTCCTGATCTTTGAAGGTGATTGCAATGTCATTCAGTGCCCAATGAGCACCCTCTGGAACAGTTTCAGAAACAGTGTATTTCACATTCGGCATCAAAGCAAAGTCGGATGTTGTTTCTGTCCAGTTATTAGCGTTATTTAGGGTTACTGCTTCAGAAAATTCGTTGCCAGTAATCTGAACAGTATACTCTTTACTATCAGCTTTGATGAATGCTTCATCACCAGTAGCTGCAGCTTTAGTAACTTTGATTTCTGGAGTAATTGCAGTTGGAGTGTTGATGAGTTCGTCATTATCTGTGAATTTAGGTTGTGTATCGGAAACAACTTTTGTATCTTTTGTAACGGTGGTTGTTCCATTAGAAGTTACGGTAACTTCAAAGATAACGCCACTTACATCATATCCTTCAGGAACAGCAGTTTCTTTCAGGTAATAAGTACCAACTGGGACATTACTAAATGTAGCAGTGCCATCATTACCAGTAGTTGCAGTTACCTGAGCACCATTCTGTGTAAATGATGTTGTAGCATTTACATCAGTATAGAGTCCAAAAGTTACGCCTGGCAGAGCATTACCGACATTGTCTACCTTGTTGATTACAATCCTGCCGGTTTTAGCAGTATTGGTTGCGGTAATTGTGATAGACTTGTCTCTTTCAGGAGTGAAGGTGCAGGAAGTATCAGCATTGCGTGGTGCCAACAGTGCTTCCAGGAAACCTTTCAAACCGGTTGATGTGTTTGGCTTATCTTCTGAAGCTGAAACAATGTTCTCTAAAGTATAGTAATCATGAGGTTGTTCAGTAATGGTGAATTTTTTACCGTAAATTTCTGTTACGCCCTCATCTTTCAGTGCCTGGAGCAGGTCAACCTCTTTCAGAGCGCCAGCACTATCAGGTTCTACTGTTACAGAAATAGGATCTATAATACCACCGCCAGTAATCTGGAAGGTAAAGGTCTTATTATCACTAGGAACGTTGCTCGGTACATCAATTACCTTTTTCAGAACAATGGAGCCTTCCACTTTTCTGGTGTTGGTAATGGTAACTGTGTTTACCTGAGAGTTGCGGACAACAATACCATCACTGTTTGCAGTAGTAGGGTCATAGGAAACGTTAAATCCAAAGTTTGGATCAGTATCAACAACAGGAGTACCATCTGCATTAACTTCCTTAACGGTGTAAATACCGTATGGGAGATCGGAGAAGGTCAGGGTTTCACCATCTTTAATCTCGTAAATGCCATCAGTAATTGCTGTAACAGGTTTTTCACCATTTTTAACAGTAGCATCTGTTACTGGAGTTGTATCATCGCCCTGATACAGTGCAACGTAGAAGACCTCATCTCCGTTGAGAGGAGCAGGTGTTACGTTACCTGTTGGCTCAGTAACTGTCTTTGTAACGCTGATTTGACCATTGTTCTTTTCTGTGTTGGTAAACTGAACGTTGCCAGTTTTGTTACCTACATTCAGGGTGACAGGTGTTCCAGAGTCAGTTACTGTATAGTCAAAGTCATTGCCAACAGGAGTCCACTGACCGCCCTTTTCAACAACTTCCTTAACGGTGTAAGTACCGTATGGGAGGTCGGAGAAGATAGCAGTGCCGGTGTAAGAACCATCTTTAAGTTCTGGTGTTACATCAACAACATAATGATTATCATCTTTTACGAAAGGATGTTCATTCTGATACAATCCAAAATGGAAAGTTACATTTGTGTTTTGTGGGGTACTGCCGTCATAACCTTCCAGTACTTTGGTAACAGTGATGCTGCCATCTGCTTTTTCTTTGTTGGTGATGGTAACATTGCCAGTTGTGTTGTTTACGTTCAGGGTGACAGATTTTCCAGAACCAGATACCGTATAGTCAAAGTCGCTGCCAAGTTCATCACCATCTTCTGTAACTTCCTTGACAGTGTACTCACCGTATGGGAGGTTGGAGAAGGTCAGGGCTTCATTAACTTTGATTTCATAAACACCATTATCGCCATTTACAGTAGAACCATTTTTTGTAACAGTAGCATCTGTTACTGGATTTGTATTATCGCCCTTATACAGTGCAACGTAGAAGGTTTTGTCTGTACTGCTTGGTGTACCGCCATTGTAACCTTTCAGTTCCTTTGTAACGGTGATGCTGCCATTTGCTTTTTCTTTGTTGGTGATGGTAACATTAACAGTTTGGCCACCATTCAGTGCTACCTGACCATTCGTTACCTGAGAATCACTTACAGTTACATCATACTTGGAAGAAGCCAGTGTACTTCCATCTGCCAGATACTCTGTAATGGTATAGGTGCCAGCTTCTAGATTATCGAAGGTAACTGTATTGTATGTATTATTGCTCCATGTCAGTTCTTCTGTTTGAGCAATAAAGTTAGGATCGTTATCCTTTGTCAGCTTAACTTTAAAGGTTGGGTTGTTTGCATTCTGAATTGGTTTACCACTTGCGTCTTGCAGTACTTTGTTAACGGTGATGCTGCCGGTACTTGGCGCGTTCTGTACGGTAACTTTACCAGTACTACTATCTGTATTTAAGCTACCATCAACAGTACCATTCTGATCAACAGTACCACTTGCGGCTTTACCTTCCTTACCAGTAAAGTCAACGGTGAAAGACTGACCAAGCTTAGAATATCCGCTTGGTGCTTTTACTTCTTTTACAGTATAGACATAGTCGTACAGACCCTCGATAGTTACTGTACCATCCTCACTTGTAGTGAAGTGTTGAGCAGAGTTGATGGTATCAGTATATACGGCACTTGATCCACTGTGAGCATTTGCCAGATATTGTGTATTGCCGGCATCATCTGTAAAGGAAACAACAAACTCTGCACCTTCCAAAGTTTTATCGCTTGTACCAGTCTTTTTGATGGTCAGAGTGTTTTGGGTCTGCTGAACAGTAGGAACTGGAATAGAGGATGTAGATGGATTTTTGCCATCTACGCTGCCAGAAACCTTTGTTTCTCTATTTGCAGGATAAGGGAAGTTGCTGTTAAAGCCGTCCTGATCAGCCTTGACGTTGACGGTGTAGGTCAGTTCATATTTTCCGCTGAGTTCTTTATGACCATATTTATTATTAACACCCGGTGTCCAGGTAAGCTGAACAACATCAGCATTTGCATCGAAGGACACTTCTTCTAACAGCTCATCGTAGTTTTTGCCATCAATCCACTTACTGTTGCTAGAAGTTACTGTGACAACAGTATCTACCTGAGGCTTGCCATCACCACCCATGACTGGTTTTCCATCATCGTCCATTTTATATGTGGTTTTTTTGAAGGTAATGCCCAGCGCAGATTTGTTGCCGTTTATTTCTTCTACCTGTTCTTTGGCACTCATCAGTTTGTTGCCTGTCATGAACAGAGAACCATCTGCTTTTGCGATGTCTACATGTTCGCTCATCGGGTCAGTTACGGTTACGTCTGTATTAGCAACCTTTTGTCCGGTGATGCTCATAGCCAGATCATTAAAGATTTCTGCTAAGTCCTCTGTATCAGTTGCATCATGGTAGAAAATATTATGTGTTGGGTCATCTTTGATAACGGTATCATGTTCAATCCCATCACCGAATCCAATGGTATGGATGTTATACCCTCTATCGCCAATTGCTTCTAAAACATTTCTGGCTTCCTTGGCACCAATCTCATAAAAGCTACTGCCATATCCTTTCTCATATCCATTTTTTTTATATGAATAGGTAGCATCGCCATCAGTTAGATAAATAATAGTGGTTGGCTTCTCACCAAGCATCTCAATGGCTTTTAATGCACCTGCTTCACAGTTGGTACCTGTTCCCATATTTCCGCGTACATCAGAAATGTCATCATTAATATAGCCATACGCGGATGCCGGGTTTGTGAATCCACAGATTTTTTTAGCTGCAGTGGAAGGATATTCACCCCAAAATCCAATGTAATTTGAAGCGTAACCAACAATACCTGCCTTTATTTTATTGCCATTTTTATGGTTGGCAGCTTCCAAGGTATCTGTCATGGATTTCATGGCAGATTTCAAAGTAGACCATTTCGTACGACCATGATCTATATAATCAGTCATACTACCCGAAAGGTCAATGACAAACAGAACGTTTTGTTCGGCAACTTCTTCGGTCAGTTTGGTTCCATCTATGCCATCTACCATCAGGGTGATATCATAGATACCAGCACCCGATTTTTCAGAGCTTGTTTTGCTGGCACTGAAGTGTGTCTCGACCGATTCGCCCGAACCAGTGCCTGGGTTAGCAGGGATAGATGGAATTTGGTTATCAATCTTATCATCGTCATCGTCGTGATCATGACCTTTTAAGCCAACCTGCGCGATGCTATCGCCCGGAACCATAAAGGAAAGCGCAGAAATCAAAGCTGTGTCGGATGCTTCTTCCACAGCAAAGTTTGCAGCAGGGCTGATTGCCTCGGTAAAGGAGATATTGCCTTCATTTACCTTTGGATTTGCAGAGATATTCCAGTAGTTCTTCGGCATATCTTCCGGAGTTTCTGTACCGGCTGGAGGAGTAGTTTCTTCCGGAGTTTCTGTACCGGTTGGAGGAGTGGTTTCTTCCGGAGTTTCTGTACCGGTTGGAGGGGTTGTTTCTTTGTCTGGATCTTCCAGATTACTTAAATCATCGTTTGTTCCGACAGAAAAATGGTCGGTCAGTTCGCTGTAAGAAGCGGACTGATTGGTCACACCTGCAGGTGTGGAATCAGGAGTTAACTCCTGATTCTTACTATTAGATTCGTCACCCTCGGACTGATCACCATTGTCCGGAGTTTCAGTTTCGGATTCGGACTGATCGCCGTTATCCGGAGCTTCTTCCTCTTTAAATGCATCTAAATTGAGCTGAGCATCCAGTTCAACTGTCTGTAATCCGCTTGCAGCTTTATCAACTTCAATTGGATGAGTCAGTGAAACCGTAATTTCTCTGCTTTCTGCACCGGTATTTACTCCGATGAAAGAAATGTCATCAACACTACCATCTTCATCAAAGCTTACCGCAGTGACTACACCAATGTTTGGCGCATCCTGTGCACCTGTGTAATCAACGACAGATTTTCCTTCCAGCAGTTCATTCAATTTCTGCTCGAATCCTGCCTGCATCTCAGCCTGATAAGCATTCTGTGCAGCTGATTTTTGTTCTTCTTCCAAGTTTTCTGTTTTTGCTGTCAATTCAGCTTCATCCACCTGGATATTAAGCGGAATATCAACATTACTTGGAACATTTTCCAGTGTCAGTGTACTGAAATCGGTATCGATATTTACCGTAACACCAGCGTTGCTTGCTACGCCATCTTCAGCAAAAACTTTCAGGCTTGAACCTACTTCCAGGAAGTTGCCGCAGAGCATTGCTGCAGCCAGTGTTGCTGCCAGTCCACGTTTCCAAAACTTAGTTTGGACTACACCCTTTTTCATTCATCACACCTCTTTTGTTTTATTTTGATTCATTACAAACGATGATTTGTAAACTTTATAACAATATAAAGTTATATATATATTATATT
>OHBE01001783.1_pt1 | contig 17552 bp, 12 predicted proteins | sample 1577231 | NCBI WGS metagenome assembly OHBE01 (sample SAMEA3541506, study PRJEB24748) | human gut metagenome | biome: human gut; feature: human-associated habitat; material: faeces | place: China | collected 2012 | reverse complement strand
TCAAAACCTACCTTGACGGCGTAATTGCCGCGGTCGCTGCCAACGGACTGGACGGCTACTCGTTCACCACGGACCCGCTGGACGCCGCCGCTACGGCTACGATCGTTGCGACGCTATCGGCAGCCCGGAGCGACGGCCAGCTGCTCGTTTTCGAGGGCAACCCGCTGTCGGTGGCCGCGGCGGACCGTGCGAAACTCGACTTCGTGGTCCTCGACACCGAAAAGGCCGAAAACACCACCGGAGTACAATTGCAGGTCCTCAATGCCACGGGCTACGCGGGCATCCCGGCCGACAAGCTGCTGTTAGCCGCCGAGATCGACGCCCCGCTGCAGGATGCCGACCGCACGGAGTACGCCGCCGTGGAGGCTATTGCGCGCTGCGTGGTGGAGTACGGCCCGCTGGCAGGCTTTGCAGCCTATAACATCGCCGGGGACTACTACCATGCCGAGATGAACTACCAAACCATCCGCACGGCGATTCAGACGTTGAACCCTTCCAAATAAGAGAGCCATGAAACGATACCTCATAACACTTTTCGTGCTGCTTGCGGCGCTGACGGGCTGCGAGCGGTTCGACGCCGACGACCATAAGTTCGGCAACGTGGTCTATCTAAATGTCTCGCAGACGAGTCCCGTGCAACTGGCGACATTCAGCAACAACCGCGCGACCTATGACTGTACGCTGCAGGCGGCACTGACCTATCCCGCCGGACAGGACGTGCAGGTTTCGCTCGAGGTCGACCCGTCGCTCGTCGGGACGTACAACGCCCGCTACGGCACGCAGTGGCCAATGCTTGACGCGAAATACTACACGCTTTCGTCCGAAACCGCGACCATTCCCGCGGGACGTACCGCCTCGGACGTCGTAACCCTGCAGCTCAAGGAGCTCATGGGCGAGGGCGAGGAGCAGACCGGGGCCCTGCCGCTCGATGAGACCTATCTGGTGCCGGTGCGCATCAGCGGCGCGTCAATCGACGTATTGGGCGGCTCGGACGTGGCCTACTACGTCGTCAAACGCTCCTCGGCAATCACCGTGGCCGCACAGCTCGGCGAGGGCAACTGGATCAACTTCCCGACCCTCGACAAGTACGGCGCCAACAGCCAGGCATGGAACGGTCTTACGGCCATGACCTACGAGGCGCTGATCTATATCGACGAGTTCGCCACGACCGATGCGGAGGACATGCCGGTGAGCATCTCTTCGGTAATGGGTGTCGAGCAGTACCTCCTGCTGCGCATCGGCGACACGAACTTCGAACGTCAGCAGCTGCAGTTCGACGGCTCGGGCAACGGCTCGCAGTTCGGCAAGTTTCCGGGCAAGGACGCCATGAAGAACCTCGAAGCGGGACGGTGGTACCACGTGGCCTGCACCTACGACCAGACGACACAGACCGTGCGCATCTACGTCGACGGCCAAATCCAGAGCGAGGAGACCGGCGTCGGCATCGCCGCTCCGAGCAAGAAGAACCAGATCAATCTGGCCATGCGGGCCTTGTATGACCTGTGGAACTCTGCTTCGGAGGCTGATAAACCGCAGTACGAAACCGACGACACGGGCTACAACAAGCTGGGCGACGCCTATCAGTTCTTTATCGGCAAGTCCTACGACGAGAAACGTCCGCTGAACGGCAAGATTGCCGAGGCGCGCGTCTGGTCCGTGGCACGGACGCCCGAGCAGATCTGGGAGAACATGTACAATGTCGAGAACCCGGCCGACGACCCGACACTGCTGGGCTACTGGAAGTTCAACGAGGGGGTAGGCAACACCGTCAAGGACTACTCGATGTATGGCAACGACGGCGTGGCCGAAACTGATATTGTATGGCCTTCGGGCATCGAAATTCCGAAAATCAACGAAACGGAGGAGTAAACCATGAAAACGAATCACAAGCTATTCAGAACGATAGGAACGATGCTCCTTGCGGCGACCGTTCTTGCAGGCTTTACGGCCTGCGAGACGGATACCGTAGAGCAAAATGGCGGTAAACTGCCCGATAAGGAGGCTATCGAATCGACCTACGGCATGTTGCGGAGCAATGCTTCGACCGGTAATACGGTGGAGATGCTTTTGACGGCAGGTACGGGATTTGTAACCCGGGATTTCTATTACCAACAAACAAAACCTGCTGCTGACGGTACGACGTTGACTCTGCGTATTGACGAGTCGCTTGTCGAAGGGTTCAATGCGGCAAACGGCGTGGAATGCCAGTTGTTGCCAACAGCAAACTGCGAATTTCCCGACGGTCAAACATTGGAGCTTGCAGCAGATGGTCAGCAAACGGTCTCCAAACGGGTTCGGATTTCGGCTGAAGGCCTGACAGCGGGAGAGTATTTGCTTCCGGTAACGGTGGCGGCCGAAGGCTCGACTGATGAAAATCAGACGCTCTATTATACGCTGACTGTTCGTGATCCGCAGCCGGGAGACAACGGACTGCATGATGGGCATGATTTGTTCTTTATTTTCTATGTAAATACGGATGAGTATCAGCCTCGACTGGCACAAGATTATTTATTACAAAAATGGAATCTTATGACAGGGGACGTTGCTTGGTTCAATAGTGTTGGGAATATAATAAATTTACGAAAATTGAGGCTGGATTATTCCGAGACGACAGGAAGAGCAATTCTTAATTTAGGTGCAAATATGACCTATGTGCTTAACCATGCATCGAAATATATCTGGCCGCTGCAGGAGGAGGGCCGCAAGGTCTGCATCAGTCTCGAAGGGGGCGGAACAGGTCTCGGTTTCTGCAATATGACCGATGAACAGATTGCCGATTTCGTGGCGCAGGTCAAGGCCGTGGTCGAGACCTACAATCTGGACGGCATCAACTTGTGGGACCGTAATGCCGGTTACGGTAAGGAGGGTATGCCGGAAACAAATACCACCTCCTATCCGAAACTGGTCAAGGCGATGCGCGAAGCTCTCGGCACGGAGAAGCTGCTGACACTGACTGTCTACGAGGAACCTACATCGACCTTCTGTGATACGGAGGCTACGGGCGGAATCGCGGTTGGCGAATACCTCGACTATGCCTGGTCGGGTTACAACAGCAAGAACGAAGCCGTCCAGCTGCTCGATCCGTGGCATCCCGACGAATCGTATGTCTCGGCCTATACGCAGAAACCCATCGCCGGGCTTAATCCTTCGAAATTCGGCTGCATCAATTTCCCAATTTATCCTAGCGTGCAGTCTTCTTCTAGTGAGGAATTATCGTGGCGAGATCCGTCGTTTATTATGGATTGGGTGAATGCAGGCTTTATGCCGAATAATATCATTGTATTTGATGATCTGCGAACAAACTTACAAGATGAATATGAAACTCAATGGGATCGATATTTTGCTACTTTCTGTCAATATATGGATGTGGAAAGTAGATATTATCTTGGTAGTCTTAGGGGTTACAGATACAATTTTGATATGTCATCGTTGAGCTACTTTCCTGAAGAAGGAAGAAACGGATATGGTAAATGGTTGAAAGATTGGTGAAGAATAAGATTCCAGTCAACAGATACAGTCTTCCTCTACTCTCTCATGGCTCCTGTATGGGAGCAACCACAAAACAAATTAACCTAAAAACTTAATGCGCTATGAAAAAGACTTTGAAACTTATGGCCGCTCTGTTTGTCGGAGCAATGTTTATGGGGGCATGCCAGCAGGTCGAGGAGCCCGCTATGGAGCCGGGACAGAGTGATGCTGTCGTAACCCGTGCTTATGGAGACAAAACGCCGAAGGTTGCCATTTACGTCGAGACCAACGATGTGAATCCGCTCAATGCCGGCGACTATGTATTGTCCAATGGCGAACCTTATGCGGATATTGTAGAGCTGTTTGCTGCGAATATCCGTAAACGGACCGTCAATGGTGTAACGGAACCGGTGCTCTATCTGAACGACAAGATGACCAACCTGATGGAGAATAACGGGTATCAGACCTACATCAAACCGTTGCAGGACAAGGGTATCAAGGTACTGTTGACCATTCTGGGTGACCATCAGGGTATCGGTTTTGCCAATATGAACGATACGCAGACCACGCAGTTTGCCAAGATATTGGCCCATGCCGTGGAGAAATACGGCTTGGACGGTATTGGCTTTGACGATGAATATGCGGACTACAATACCTCGCTTGTGTCGGGCTCTTTTGGCAATCTGATTCTCAAGCTTCGAGATGAAATGCCCACAGGAAAACTGATTACTTTGTTCCAGTTTGGGAATGTCGGCTCATCGCAAATTAATGCAACTGCTGGGGCAGAAATCGATTATGTCTATTCCAATTTCTCTTTATACAATGCGTATATTAGTGTTGCGGGTGTAACTAAAGATCGGTATGCCCCAATTGCAATCAATTTGGGCTATGGATATACAAATAGTGATATTCTTGATTATGCTGATTACGCGTTCTTTGCAAAACAAAATGGATATGGGGCTATCATGCATTTCAATCTGCGTAGAACGACGGATGAGAATCCTACTACTTTATTCAGCTCTATTTCACAGAATATCTACGGCTCAACCGTCAGCGTCAGCTCCTCGCCCTCCAATGCCGGCAATCGTCCGCAGGACTGGACGTTTGTATCGAGCGGCCACTACATCACCATGGATGATGTGAATGCCCAGTAACTCATCGAGGAAATCTGTTTCTGTTGTCCGAAATCGGGAAATTAAGTAATTCGGCGGGGTATTCTTCCTTGTGGAGAGTACCCGTTTTTGTATCAAAAAGAAAAGTTGTCAGCTTCTGTTGTCCGAAATCGGGAAATTGTATCGGCTAATGGGTTTTGCTGACAACTTTTCTTATGGTGAAAGAACGTTGTAAAAATAAAAAATATTTTATCACACCATGGCCTATTCTCATTTAGGCCCATATTGTGTTCTAAGATGGCGACACCTTCAGATCATTGCGAAATGTAAGCGTAATTTATTCATTGTTAACTATAACCTGTAGGTGCCGCCAACGGCCTGTTGCTGTCAAACAGGTCGTTTTTCTTTGCGCCATTTTTATATAAAAAAGAGGCGCGGTGTCAATCTCCTACCGTAGGCATTGGGATACCCGTAATCAGTCGATTGTCCTGCGCCCTTGTCGTTCTGCCCGCTAAAGCAGGCAGAACATAACAAGGACTGACAACTTCTATACCTGATTACTGTAAAGTTCCCAATTTTACGGTAGGTACAAAGGTTGTTCCTTTAATATGTTTCAGTTATACTGAATCTTCTTTTATGCAAAGGTAACATTTATTTTCGTATTCCATTTTTGCAAAGATACAAAATCTTTTGATTTCCCCTTTATAGGGGAACTAAAAAGATTGAAAAAATTTTTCTTTTGCAAAAAAATAAAGGACTGAAACGCACAAATCCCATACTGGTAGAGGCCATTGCTCGGCGAATGCGAGAAATTCGTGAGCAAAATGGCCATACCCAAGAATATCTTGCTCACAATACGCATTTGAAAATTTGGGACTACGAAAGTATGCAAAAATCTCCGTCTCTGGAATCCATTGCACGTTTCTGTACCTTCTACACCTTGTCGCTCAGTGACTTCTTTGCTCCAATAACTTTCCCGCAAGATTCCAAGTGACAATATATTCAAAAAAGTTTCGTGGCGATTTGGCTGTAAGTAAATAATCGCTACCTTTGTCGCATTCGGTTAGTATAAATATCCTGTAAGCATTCTGATACGACAGGCGTAATCTGTCGTTAATACCCCTTTTGTGCATGTGTATGTTGGAATAATCAACATGTGCATGTAATATGTATTATCACTATATGTACCTGCTGTCAAGAAACATATATGGATATTTTAATCAAAACACCTTTCTTTCAGACGTTATTAAACTCTACATTGGAAACCATACCAACAAGATATGAATTGGAAAAGACCTTTCAGGATTTTGCTCTAACACTTGCTTCGGTATGCGACAGAACCGACAAAAAAAATGCACTTCGCATATTAAACTATACGCAGATTGAATTACAAGCAATATGCCGCCAGATCAAAGCAAACAAACTTCCTGTTATAATGATGAATTATGCAATCAAAGCAGAGCAACTGCTAAAAGCTGAAAACAAAATATTATACTGCATCCTGAGATACCCCGAACAATTCATTTCAAATGATGATTCTTTTACTTCTCCCTTATTTTGGTCCAAAAATTATCCTGCTATCTGTCTGTCTGAACTGCTCTGCGGAATCAATCTCTTGGGGCCCAATCCTATTGTGTTAGCTGATGGCTCGGAGGCATCGTTCAATCAAATTGTAAACGTATTTGAAAAAATGTTGAATGTCAAACTGGGTGATCCGCAAGATATTAAACGAAGGGTATTGAACCGGAAAGTCCATATAACCCGATTTACCGATGCTTTACGTTATGCACTGCAAAATTGCGAGAAAAAATAAGCATTCATAATCAATGAATTATAATTAAAAAAAGTACATATGGCTATCCATATGTATTTTTTTTAATTTTAGGAATCCGGAATTTTGCCTCAGAACAAAACCTAATAAGCCATGTCGCCAAAAGAGGTAAAAAACAATGAATGCGAGTTGATAATGCTGATTAAGGAGATGCGTCATTCCAATCAAAACATTCAAAATACTTACGAATGTTTTGTAGAGCGAATTCAACAAATCTCAAAGTTGAAAAAATATTCGAGTCTGGAAGCATTACAGGCTCTTGCCCGGATACGCGAGAAGTTGGTTCAGTTACTGGAAAACTACAACGATTCCGATTCATTGCAATGTCTGTTGATTCGTTCTTCTCTTTCGTTGGTGAATTTCGAAAAACAGATGATCTATTTGCAGCTAAAATATCCGGGAATACGGGAGATACCTTCTCAGCGCCGTCATTCACCCCTTAAAATCTCAAAAAAATACACCAATTCCGACCTGATGGAGGTGATCGCCGCCTTGTCAGCCGTAGGTTTCTTTTGCCAGCAGGACGATTCTCCGGCCACCTTCATGCAGGTGATCCGCGAATTCGAAATCCTCTGCAATACAAATTTCAAGAATCCGGACAACTGCCGCTGGGCCGTTCTGAACCGCAAAAACCGCCTGACCCACTTCCTCGACACGTTGCGAGGCACGCTGATAGAATTAAGTCAAAAATGAATATTACCGGCCATCCGCGGCCTGGGAAGGTCGGCTGGAACAGACGGCCTCATTCCTCCGTTATCTTGTCGCCCTTAAACCGACAAGTATGCAGCAGGAGGATGATTTGCGGGCATTGGAAAAGATCGTCCAGTTTGCCCGAGCCCTGGGAATCGTGTTTCTGGGGCTGAACAGTTACTGGTTCTGTTACGACTGGTTCGCGCATCATGCACTGACCACTCCCGTCGTGGATCGGATCTTCTGGAACCTTCAACAGTCGACCGGGCTCTTCACCTGGTCATCCATTACAAAACTCTGCTCTCTCTTCTTTCTGGTGCTGGGCTGCTACGGCACACGCAGCGTGCGGGACGGGAAGCCCTCGAGGCGGCAGATTCTCCTCCTGGCGCTGGCCGGTTTCTTCCTGCTCTTCGGCAACGACTTGCTGCGGAGCCTTCCCGCGGGGCTGGAGGTTCGCTTTTGGAGCTATGTGCTGACCTTGCTGGGCGGCTACCTTGCGCTGCTGACCGCCGGGGTGTGGGTCCGCCGCTTGCTGCATACGACCCTTGCCCGCGATCCCTTCAACGACGACAACGAGAGCTTCGAGCAGGAGGTACGTCTGCTCGAAAACGAATATTCGGTCAACCTTCCGACCCGCTACTACTACCGGGGCGAGTGGCGGCCGGGGATGATTAACGTCATCAACCCCTTCCGGGCAACGATGGTACTGGGAACACCGGGCTCGGGCAAGTCCTATGCCGTGGTGAACAGCTATATCCGCCAGCAGATCGAGAAGGGCTTTGCCATGTATATCTACGACTTCAAGTTCGACGACCTGTCGCTGCTGGCCTACAACCACCTGCTGCGCCATCTGGATGCCTACCCGACGCGGCCACGCTTCTGTGTCATCAACTTCGACGACCCCCGCCGCTCGAACCGCTGCAATCCCATCGCTCCGGAGTTCATGACCGACATCTCGGACGCCTACGAGTCGGCCTATACCATCATGCTGAACCTGAACAAGACATGGATCCAGAAGCAGGGCGACTTCTTCGTCGATTCGCCGATTATCCTGCTGGCGGCAATCATCTGGTACCTGAAGATCTACGACGGAGGCCGCTGCTGCACCTTTCCACATGCCGTGGAGTTTCTGAACCAACCCTACGAGAAGATCTTCCCGGTGCTGACCTCCTATCCCGAACTCGAAAACTACCTCTCGCCCTTCATGGACGCTTGGCGGGGCAATGCGCAGGACCAGCTGCAGGGGCAGATCGCCTCGGCAAAGATTCCCCTCTCGCGGATGATCTCGCCGCAGCTCTATTGGGTAATGACGGGCAACGACTTCTCACTGGATATCAACAATCCGGCCTCGCCCAAGATTCTCTGCGTGGGGAACAACCCCGACCGGCAGAACATCTACTCGGCAGCTCTGGGACTCTACAATTCGCGCATCGTGCGGCTCATCAACAAGAAGGGGCGGCTGAAATCATCGATCATCATCGACGAGCTCCCGACGATCTACTTCCGGGGGCTGGACAACCTCATCGCCACGGCCCGTTCGAACCGTGTGGCCGTCTGCCTGGGCTTTCAGGACTTCTCGCAGTTGGAGCGGGATTACGGCGACAAGGAGGCGAAGGTGATCTTCAACACCGTGGGCAATATCTTCTCGGGGCAGGTGGTGGGCGATACGGCCCGCACGCTCTCCGACCGCTTCGGCAAGATCGTCCAACTGCGCGAGTCGCAGTCCGTCTCGAACGAGAACATCACCCATTCGACCAACACGCAGCTCGACGCGCTGATTCCGCCGTCGAAGATTTCGAACCTCACGCAGGGGATGTTCGTCGGTTCGGTGGCCGACAACATGGACCAGCCCCTGCCGCAGAAGATCTTCCATGCCCGCATCGAGCTGGACAGCGCGGCAATCCAGGCCGAGGAGCGGCGCTTCGTTCCTATCCCGCAGATCTCCTCGTTTCTCGACGAGGAGGGCACGGACCGCATGGAGGAGATCATCCGCAAGAACTACTACCGGGTCAAGGCCGATGTCGTGGAGATTGTCCGCCGGGAGATTCAGCGCATCGAGGCCGATCCCAAGTTATCGAAACTCCTACCCAAGAAAAAATAGCTGGCGGAGCAATCAATCGAGCTGCGTTGCAAACCATCTTTCGGGCGAGAAGCATTCGAATTCTATCAAATCGGCACGTCCCTGAGTTGAATACAGAAGATAATGCGGTGTTATATTTGAGTAATCCGCATTCAGTTCATTCAAGATTTTCCCTGTTTGCAGATCCTCGTATATTTTTCTTCTGTTTTCGAATAGCATGGAAAGGGCTAATGTTTCGCCGATTTTCTGGGTATTATTGACGTTTTCTTTTTCTTTAGCTTTCTCCCAGCTATTGTCTTGTATCAGCGGACTTAGAATGAATGAGGTCCGTAATATATGAGAAATGAAAGCCAACCAGTTTTTGTGATAAAAATGTGTCGCTGCTTGTGACAATTGGTTTAGAATGCGAAGATAGAGGATGGAGGAATCTTTTATATCGAGCGGCATGTAGGCAGACGTAACGACTAATGAACCGACTTCGAACAGAGCATTGGCTATCGTATTGATGGAATTGTAGGTCGGAGCCGTATTACATGCCGATATGAATACCAATGGTGCGGTTATGCCTTTTTCTACGATATCTTTTGGATATACTTTTTCTGTTCCCATGTATATATAACTCTGATGATTGGATAAATCGGTGCCTCCGTGTGAGTCGATGATGAGGAACTCGGGTTTGAATCGGCGTATGTTTTCCGCTAATGCGTTCAAAGAGTTGCATATGCAAGTTTTGAATCCCAAACTGCGGGATGATTGGTCTGCCTTATCCTGCCACCTGCGGAATGCATCGTCCCTACAACCGAAAACGACTAATGTTTTCTGTATGATGTCCCGGGGAACTTTATATTTTTTGGATAAGTTAATCTGATGATGAGTTAACAATCCGTCTATTGGCGATTCCGCCAGACGACATATGTCATGTGTAAATCCCAGCGGAATGCCGTCGATATTTATCCATTCGACAGGGAGGTCTGAAAATGCAACGATCTGACAGGGTCTTTGCTTAAGCATCTCTTTCGTTTCCGGGGATAATGTATTTGCCTCGAGCATATTGCCTATGTTCGTTATTATTTTTATCATCGACTGCCTGTTGTTTGAAAATGTCAACTGGCTGTTCAATTGCGTACCCACAAATGACAACTCTCGATTTATTCTGATTCCTTGGAGAGGCAGGCGCAGATAAGGGGAGAATCGGAATGTCGCATGAAGTTGCCCTACAAAATCGAGAAAAAGACTGCGGGACTGTAATAGATACTGAATCAGAAAACCCAACACACCCGGATTTTGTTGTCTGAATCGTTCAAATTCTGGAGTGAAACAATAGTTTCGTGTTTGTTCTTGAGATAATACGAATTCCAGGTCTTTGGCAATCTTTTCTTCTTTTGGGGATATAAATCTAACGTTTGCAAACGCTTTTCTTGTATCTCTGCTGTTGTATGGCAATGCTAAAATAAGCGGTGCATAAAACTGGTCTCGGAAACGAGGTTTTACTTTGAAAAGTCTTCGGGCCTCTTTTTCTATGGCATATAGTTTCTTGATTTGTTCTGTCAAAATGTTTTGACGGACAAAACTATCTATGAATTTGACGGCCTCTATAGCCTCTCTTGAGGCTTGACGCTGGATTTCCTGTTGTGCTTTTTGTCGATGATATCCCCAATTTCCAACCATGCTGTTCATTGTTTGAGTGTTGATTACTGCTGGCAAGAAAAGAGGTTCATCGATCATTTGGGCGAAACAAGGTACGCAAAAGGGAGCGCGCGTTTCATCTATATTCATGTGTTTTCGGGTGTAGATATAAAGAAATTCCCAAAACTCCTCGTCCGTCGAAAAGGTATTGGATAAAACGACCAGGGGCCTATTTTTAGCAGAAACGAGATATACACTATTCTGCGGATGGTGATAGCGTGCCAATTCGATAGTTGCCCTTATGACCGTCTCTTCTTGTTCTGTACATATCATAAAGACATGCAAAGCATTCGGATGAATGTAATTTCCATTCAATGTTTCCAAATCATCTGCATATACGAATACGACTTTGTGTCCGCTGGTAGCTCCGGACAGCAGAACGGCTTGATAATAGTCGGCTCCATATACGAAATGTTCGAAAGAGTGAGGATAATATCCTAAGTTCCGAAGTAACGGATGATTCAGCGACTGCGAAGGGATAACAGCTAAAGAATGTGAATCTCGCTTGCCTAAAATAACAATATATTGTATTCCTTGTACCATGGAATTAAGCTTTTTTACAAAAATAACATCAAATGAGATAGGAACAAAGATCCCTGTAGAATTTGATGAAGCAACTAATACAGAAACTTTTGACACAGTAATCGCATCTTCTATTTCTTACAGATTACTATGGATAACCCTCTTTACGGGTAAACTGACAATTTTACATACCTCTTACCGGCCATACGCGGCCATAGGAGGACACTTCGGACAACCGCTGAACCGACCTTTTATATTCGCGGCATCAACCTTTTGTTTCACTTAAAACAGTTGTATTATGCCCGAAGAAAATCTGAATCAACCGATCAACCAGGCCCCGGAGCAGGCCGATCCTACCTACAAAGAGACGCTGCTGCTCTACAACGAACAGAACGGCGCCGTAGAGGCCGTCTCGGAGCTCAAGCAGGAGGGACAGCAGTACAAGGCCATTACTACCTCGCCGCTCACGGCCAACAAGCCGGCCTTCTTCGATCTGCGGAACAGCTCGGCCGTGGGCGCCTTCATCAAGGGGTTCCTCTCGCAGGAGAATGCCAAGCCGTTTCATTTTCTGAAGGTCGCGGCGGACAAGGCCAGCGAGGTGGCGCAGTCGCTGCTGCGGCTGGCCGACAACCCGAAGGACCCGGAGGGATTGAAAGCCTTGAACGACCACCGCGTCACCTCATACCAGCTCGAACGGGTCAAGTTCGACACGCAGGACTTGCACTTGCAGGAGTTGAAGGAGATGGGTGTCGTCGTTACACCGAAGGAGCTGGAGGCGATAAAACTGGGCCTTCCCACGACGGAGCTCCACAACATCAGTCTGAAGGTCGGCGACCTGTCCGTTGCCGGAGAGTTTGCCCTGCGTCCCTTCCGCGATCTGAACGGCGACGTGCAGGTCGGGCTCGAAAGCGCCCTGGCCCGCCCGGAGTTCGAACGCGAGGAGTTCCGAATGATGTTCACGGCCAGCGACAAGGAGCAGATGCTGTCGGGGAAGACCCCGGACCGCCTCTACGAGATGCCCAATCCGCATACGGGCGAAAAGGAGTGGTGCTATGTGACGCTGAACCCGGCTACCAATCGCTTCGTGACGGTTCCCCGGCGCGAAGTCCCCGAGCTGCGCTTCTTCAACGGCGTGCGGCTAACCGAAGCCCAGCAGGAGAACCTCGCCTCGGGAAGCCGTGTGCAGATCGAGGGCTGCACGATGCGTAACGGCGACATCACCTATTCGGGGAAGGTCGGCTTCGATGCCCTGACGCGCGAATACCGGATGACGGACTACCGCTACAGCAAACCCTACATTCCCGAATCGCTTTCAAAGCAGCTTGACGAACGGCAGCTTGCCGCCGTGAAGAGCCCCGAAGGGCTCGACTGCTCGAAGGAGAAGGCCCGCCCGATTCTCGGGCGCAACGGCAAGCCGCTCTCATGTATTATCCGGCTCAATCCCCGGACCAACGGCGTGGACTACGACTTCACGAACCTGCGCCGCCAGGAGCAGCAGGCCTCCCAGTCAAAACCGCAGGAGCAGAAGCAACCCTCGAAGCAGGAACCGACGCCCGAGACGCCGAGCCGGGGCCGGAAACGCTAATGCCACACGACGATGGAACGACCCGATCAAACGTGGTTCAGCGAGCGCCTCCGGCAGTTTCTCGAGGAGCGGCACCCTTCGCAGCCCCGTTACCGACGGATGATCGAGCGGCGCAGCCGGTTGGCATTCGAGGGTTACAGCCAAAGCCTTGACGCAGGTGTCCCGGTCGATCAGGCAATCCGTGTTGCCGACCGGATTCTGTTCCGCGGGTTGCTCTTCTCGCCCTACGACACGGTCCATCTGATCCTCGAGACCGACTACCCGGCTATTCCCCAAAGCCAGCGTCAGGCGGTGGCGCTGAAGCTGACCCGGATCTGTTCACCGATCTTCGAGCGTACCCCATTGGGCGACGACTTTGTCCAGCGCCCCGAGTTCCGGCTTCTCAAGGAGCGGCTCCGACGGGCCATCCGCCGGTGGATCGACGAAAATGGTGTCCCGGGCTACCAGAGTCCCGAACGCCCGGCACCTCTCGCGAAACACTTCAAATAACCATCTTTCAATCACCTTTTCAAATCATTACAACCATGAAAAACCGATTTTTTGCGATGGCGGCTCTCGCCGCTGCGCTGCTTGCTTCGTGCAACAAGGAAACCGAGATGATTAACCCCGCTCCGGAGGCACGCCCCGATGGTGCTTCGGTAACGATCACCCTCTCTTCGGGTGATGATACGCAGACCCGCGCCTTCTTCGATGCCACGGCTACGGCCGAGGCGTGGGAGAAGAGCCTCTCGTCGCTCTCGGTCTTCACGTTCAACGCCTCGGGCGATCTGATTCTGCGCCGCGATTTCACGGTCTCGGAACTCGCCTCGAAATCGGCGACCTTCTCGCTTCCGAAGTCGGCGGCCGGAACCGAATGCTCGTTCTATGCCGTTGCGAACTACGACGCCTCGTCGGCCAAAACCAAGTCGGCACTTACGGCTCTTGTGGAGAAGTCGGCCGGAGAGTATAACGGTACCTTCGCGGATGTCTCGACCAAGGCGCTGCGCTCGGGCGGCTTCGTGATGTCGGGCTCGACGACCAAGACCGTCGGTGCGGTGAACACCTCGACGCAAGTGGGCATCTCCCTGAAACGCACGGTGGCAAAGGTTGCCCTGCAGACCACGATCGCCCCGGAGTTTTCGGAGAAGTATCCCGGCTCGATCACGATCAACTCGGTGAAGCTCTCGCGCGCCGCTTCGCAGTCGCTCGTCGTGGCCGGCGAGCCCTCGACGGGTGCCATGAGCTACACCCATACCCAGACCCCGGGTACGGCTTCGTCGAAGTACAACAGCCTCTTCTACCTCTATGAAACGGGGACGCTCGATGCCGGAAGCCGCGTGCTGCTGGAGATCAACGCGACCTACGACAGCGACGGCAGCAGTTCGACGAGCAACGACCGCTCGGATGTAACCTATTCGGTCGAGCTGACGGGCAAGGCCGCGGGTCAGATCCTCCGCAACGGCTACTACCGGGTCGCCGCCAATATCACGGGCCTTGTGGGCCAGGATTGCCAGGTGTCGGTAACGGTTGCCGACTGGGAGACTCCCGTCACGCAGTCGGTTGATCTGGGCGCCTAATCCATGTGTTGCGGGTCCCGCCTTGCCCCGAAGGGTCGGACGGGACCCTTTTTCTAACCTTTCAAACACAGACTGTTATGAAACGAATCCAGCAACTGCTGTTCTTTTTGACAGCGACCCTTGTGACTTTAACCAGTTGCCACAAGGATTCGACGGAAGAGTACTTTGCGCCTCGCAGCGTTACGGTAGAAATAGCCGTACGCCCCGATGCGATGATCGGTTTGCCCCGTTCGACGGACGAGATGGCAATCCGCGATGTCAATCTCTATCTGTATGCCAAGAAGGGCGCTATGGTTTTGCATCGCTATTTTGTCTCCCGGCAGTTTAGCTTCGAATGTCCGCCCGGAGATTATATGCTATATCTTATTGCGAATGCCCGTGAAGATCTGGGTGAGCTGGATGAAACGCAGCTTGAAGATTATGCGATTCACTGGCAAGGCTCATACGAAGAGCTTCCGATGACGACATGCCAGGAACTTTACATCACGACAGGCCCCGGTACAACGCAGAGCTTGTCGATTGAAGTAACACGCCAGGTGGCCAAGGTTGCCTGCAATATAGCCGTGGCGTCTGCCGTCCGGGATATTCACCTTGAATCGGTCCAATTTTGCAACCTCCCGCAGCAGGCCCATCCCTTTAGTGACGGCTCTCCATCGGATCGAGCGGAGAATTATGCCAAAGGACCGTTGACGGAACTCTCCGAAGCGGAGGCTGCGACCTGCACGCTAACCGGTTATATGCTTGAAAATCGGCAGGGCGAGGTCCCCTCTATTTCCGATCAACGGGAGAAAAATCCGGATCATGCGCCGCGATACGCCACGTTCCTGATGATTCGCGCAACGCGCAACGGCAAGGTATTGGCCTATCGCGTCTATTTGGGCGAGAACAATACGACGAATTTTGATGTTCGCCCCAATACATTCCATACGTTGCATATTACGATACTCGGGGACAATGAGGTGGATACCAGGGTGAACAGCTATACGGTATCGGTTCACGACGATATCGAAGAGGAGGGTTTTGGCGGATATTGCTGTCAGGACTCCCAGAGAGAGTTGATTGTGACGGTGGACGGAGCAAATAACGATCTGCTTCTCGAATGCGAAGTTGCGGTAGAGGAGGGTGATGCCGATGCACTTTACGTCGACCGGGAGCTGGTTGGGGATTCTCAAACGCTGCAATTGTATCGTCCCAATGGCAGCAATAACTATGGAATCGACTATGCTCCGCAAGTTTACGATGCTTCGAACAATCGGCTGACCTATACCGTTACGGTGCGTGACGAGTATGATTTTCAGCAGATATTTCGCTTTACGCACCGTTATGCCAACATGCTTGGAGTCTATACCAGTACGACGACTATGCCCGATGGCAACGGCAAAGGATTGGTCACGGCCGACGGGGAGTTGTATTCACAACCTTTTACGAGTGCTTCGGAAAACCTGTTGGTCCTTTGCGGCGGAGATGGGTGTATGCTTCGGGCTACGGCTGTGGCAGGATACAAATTCGCTGGCTGGTATTCCGATCCGGCTTTTACGAAACGCCTCTCGTCAGCTGCCGAGTACCATTATGTCCCGACGACCCACAGGGGTTCTATTTTTGCCCGATTCCAAATAGATGGCCACACACCGTTGGATGGTAATGGGACTGCCAACTGCTACATTGCGCGAGCACTCAATACGGGATATTCATTCAATGCCCGTGTAAAGGGCAATGGCAAATCTACAACGGGAATTACCGCCTCTGCGCTTAACGGTACGACCGCCCGGGTGATTTGGGAGAGCGGCACAGGATTCGGGAGCGTTGTCCGCTATGCGATATATGATCATGGGCGGATCTATTTTTCGACCGGTACGACTCATGGCAATGCCGTCATCGGCCTCTTTGACGATCGGGATCGGTGCATCTGGTCGTGGCATATCTGGGCTGTGGATTATGAACCGTTCCATACGGCCCAGACCTACTCGACGGGAGCCGTCTTCATGGACCGCAACCTCGGTGCGGAGTCTACCGCGACATCCGATGTCGTAAGCAAGGGCCTCTATTTCCAGTGGGGACGCAAAGACCCCTTCATCTACCCCAAAGAAAACCGGAAGACCGATAATAGAATGCCCGCCACGACATGGAATCTTCAGGGATATGAATTTGAGGTCCACAGTCACTATACGGGGAATTATCCGCTGAGCGACTATTCGATTGCCTGGAGTCTGGAACATCCGACATCGTTTATCGGTTCTGCTCCGAACCCTGCCGGCAGCAATCCGGTTTATTTCTCTACCTGGCTGGTAGATTACAACCCCTATCTGTGGGGCTATCCTTCCGGGGAAAAGACCATTTACGATCCCTGTCCTCCGGGGTGGAAAGTCCCTTCGTCCAGTGCATGGGACAAGACCGTGTTCAAGAAGGCGTCAGGTATTACCTCCTGGGGATGGTATATGTATTATAACGGTACGGCAACCTCATTCTATCCCTTCAATGGCTATTTGGAGGACTCGTCGGGAACTCTCCAGTATTATGTGCCGGCTTCATGGACCCGGATGTGGACCAGTGACCCGAGCTCATCGGGAGCGCAGACAGCCAAGTCTGTAGATGTTCTTGACAGCGGTATCGTACAGATAGCCACCGGAAACTTTCAGACACACGGTCATGGAATCCGCTGTGTCAAGGAGTAAACGGATAAAAAGGACGAATTCATGAAAACCAAACGTATCATACCGATTCTAATGGTGCTGCTCATGGCCTTGTGGGGTTCGCCCCACAAGGCTGCGGCGCAGATCTTCGCCGTGCGGGCCAATGCGCTGGCGGCCTGTACGGCGACGCTGAACCTCGGCGTCGAGGTGGCCTTGACGGACCGCTGGTCGCTGGAGGGAGCGCTGTTCTGGAACCCCGTGCGCACGGAGAATCTTGCCACCTCGTTTCGTGCGGTGCAGCTCGGTGCCCGCTATTGGTTCTACGAAACGCAGGTCGGCCCCTTCGTGGGTGCGCAACTCTCGCATGTCAATTACCTCCTCGGTCGCCGCAC
>OHBE01001777.1_pt1 | contig 17576 bp, 18 predicted proteins | sample 1577231 | NCBI WGS metagenome assembly OHBE01 (sample SAMEA3541506, study PRJEB24748) | human gut metagenome | biome: human gut; feature: human-associated habitat; material: faeces | place: China | collected 2012 | reverse complement strand
AGCCGAGCGCCAGCTCCTCCCCGCGCAGCGTCCGCACGCCGTCCGGGAAAAGCGCCGTGACCTCGGTGAGCACATCCTTCAGCTCGCCGCCGTAGGCGCCCGCGTTCATCACCACGCCGCCGCCGAGACTGCCGGGAATGCCGTGCGCGAACTCCAGTTCCGTAAGGCTGTGCTGCCAGGCAAAAACGCCCAGCCGCGCGAGCGATACGCCCGCGTCCGCCGTGATGATGCCGCCGTCGAGCGCGATACGGTTCAGCCCATCGCCCGTCTGAATGACGAGCGTATCCAGCCCCTCGTCCGCAACGAGCAGATTGGTGCCGTTGCCGAGCAGGAACGGCGTGACGCCGCACTCCTGTGCGAAGCCCGTGAGCAGAACGATCTGCTCGCCGGAGGTCGGGAACGCCATGCGCGTTGCCGGCCCTCCGATGCGGAAGGATGTGTGCCGCGCAAGCGGCTCGTCGTGTATATATTTGAGGTCCGGCAGATACGCCGTGACCTTTTCATCCAGTAACGCCGCCCAGCCCGGGCGGTTTGATGAAAACATGGACTCCATAAATGCTCCTTACCGATTTACCGATTCTTTTCCTGCGCCGCCTGATGGTCGATGTGGCTGTCGATCTGCTCAACGAACTCGCGGGCGGAGTTGATGCCGTACTTCTTCTGGCGGTTGTTCATCACCGCCAGCTCCACGATACCGGCGAGGTTGCGGCCCGCCGAGACCGGAATGGTCAAAAGCGGGATGGGCACGCCCATGATCTGCGTGTGCGCCTCGTCGAGGCCGAGCCGGTCGTAGAACTTTTCGTCCTGCCAGCGCTCGAACTGAATGACTAGGTCGATCTGCGTCGCGGACTTTACGCCGCTCATGCCGAAGAGCTTCTGAATGTCCACCACGCCGATGCCGCGTACCTCGAGATAGTGACGGATGAGCTCGGGCGCGGTGCCGGTGAGCGTATCGCCGATGCGGCGGATCTCCCCCGCGTCGTCCGCGACGAGCCGGTGGCCGCGCTTGACCAGCTCGATGGCCGTCTCGCTCTTGCCGATGCCGCTGTCGCCGTTGATGAGGATGCCCTCGCCGTAAATTTCGACCAGAACGCCGTGGCGCGTGACGCGCGGGGCCAGCGAGCTTTTTAAATAGGTAATGAGGCTCGAAACGATATAAGACGTCGTGTCCTTAGTTCCCAGCACCGTCACGTCGTATTTTTTCGCCATTTCAAGGCACTCCGGCATGGGTTCAAAGCCCCGCGCAAAAATCAGCGCCGGGCATTTATAGGACAGGAAATGGTCAAAAATGATGATGCGCTCCTCCGGCGTGAGCTTTTGCAGATACGCCGTCTCCACCGTGCCGCAGACATAGACGCGCATCGGCTCATAATGGTCGAAAAAGCCAGCCAGATGAAGGCCCGGACGGCTGATATCGTCAACGGTCACATGGATCTTGTCAAAATCCGTCGACCGGTAGAAAAAGTCAAGCTTGAATTCCGATGCAAGCTCGGACAGCAGGACCGTATAGGTACTTGCCACATGATCACCTCTGTTTCAGGATACCTCGATTATACCCGCTTTGCCCCGGTTTCGCAACAGGGAAAATCCTTTGTCGCCCCGGCGCGAAATTTTCGGATTTTTCCGAAAAAAGTGCTTGCAATTTCCAACGCAATCTGTTAATATACTTGTCGGCGCTTTATAGCGCGTGAATCTGATTTTCCAAGCGGCAAGGAGGTGCATCCGATGGCAAAATGCGATATCTGCGGCAAGGGCGTAACATTCGGTATCAAGGTCTCCCATTCTCACAGACGTGCGAACCGTGCATGGAAGCCCAACGTCAAACGTGTCAAGGCAATCGTTGACGGTACTCCGCGCCATGTATATGTCTGCACAAGATGCCTGCGTTCCAACAAGGTTGAGCGTGCGATCTGATCGAAGACAAGCCAAAGAGCAAGCCAGTCGGCTTGCTCTTTTTCGTTGCCTATTTTATGGTGCGGCGCGGCTCGTATTTCACAGATTCCTGCAGGGGCCGACGACTCTGTCGGCCCGATAAATATTGCGGATTTTCCAGATTCCCGAAAAATACGCTGCACTCTGCGGGCGGACAAGTCGTCCGCCCCTACAGTTTGCAGCTGATCCAACGTTTGCTTTATACGTTCAGATATCCTTTGATGGTCTTGAGCGTATTCAGAACGCCGTCCATGTGGCTGCGCTCGTAGCCGTGGCTGGCGTAGACGCCGGAGCCGATGAGGCCGTGGCGGATGTCATAGCCCGCGCGGAGCGTCGCTTCCACGTCGGAGCCGTAGTACGGATAGACATCGACGGCATAGTCCGCGCCCTCGCGCTTGGCCGCGTCGATGAGCTTGCCGACGACGGCGTAGCTGTACGGGCCGCCGGAATCCTTGGCGCAGATGGATACCTGCCGTTCCGTGCAGGCAAGGCCGTCGCCCACGCAGCCCATGTCGACGCTGATGGATTCCGTCACACCCTCCGGCACGGAGGCCGAACCGCCGAAGCCAACCTCTTCATAGACGGTCACATGGACATACGTGCGGCGCGGCAGCGTCTTCTTTTCGTCATGCAGGTATTTTGCAAAGCCGAGCAGAATACCGACAGAGAGCTTATCGTCGAGGAAGCGGCTTTTGATGTAGCCCGAAGCCGTCACGTGCGTGCGCGGGTCGAAGCAGACGATGTCGCCTGTCTCAATGCCGAGCGCACGCGTCTCTTCGGCAGAAGAAACATTCTCGTCCAGCAGGATCTCGGTCGTGTCGAAGGTTCGGTTCGTCTTGGCGTATTCGCCGTTGACGTGGACAGAGGCGTTGCAGAGCTGGAGCGTCCCCTCATAGACCTTGCCGGAGCGCGTATAGACGCGCACATTTTCCGTTTCGCCGTTTTCTGCGCGCATACCGCCGAGGCTCGTCACGCGCAGGCGGCCATTGGCCTTGATCTCCGCGACCATCGCGCCGAGCGTGTCCGTGTGCGCCTGCAAAAGCAGCCCGCCCTCTGCGGACTCCTCACCGCCGAGATCGATCAGAATGCCGCCCTTGGTCGTTTTCCGTGCGTCAAAGCCGAGCGATGCAAAAGCCTCCAGCACCCATTCGGCCGCTTTGTCCGTAAAGCCCGTCGGGCTGTCGATTGCAAGCAGCTGGACGGCTTTTTCTACTGCATATTGCGCATAACGCTGTTCCATTGTTTCCGATTCCCCTTTTGAATTAAAATTCCAAAAATCCCGGCAGAGCTGTGGTTTCTGCCGGGATCGTAATTTACACGTCTTCCTTGTCGCCCTTCTGGCGGATGGTGATCTTGATCGGCGTACCGGTCAGACCAAAGACCGCGCGGATCTGGTTTTCCAGATACCGCTGGTACGAGAAATGGAACAGGCGGCTGTCGTTGCAGAAGAAGACAAAGTGCGGCGGCTTGACGCCGACCTGCGTGATATAGTAGATCTTCAGACGGCGGCCCTTGTCCGTGGGCGGCTGGACACGCGCGGTCGCGTCCTCCAGAATGTTGTTGAGCATACCCGTTGTAATGCGCATACTGTTCTGGTTGGAAACAGCGACGATCATGTCAAACAGCTTGTCGACGCGCTGACCGGTCAGCGCCGAGATGAATACGACCGGCGCATAGGTCATGTAGCTGAGGTCACGGCGGATCTCCGCTGTCTTCTCGTCCATGGTGTTCGTGTCCTTTTCGACCGTATCCCATTTGTTGACGACGATGATACAGGCCTTGCCCGCCTCGTGTGCCAGCCCTGCGACCTTGGTATCCTGCTCCGTCACGCCCTCGTTGGCGTCGATCAGGATGAGGCACACATCCGCACGCTCAATGGCGGCAATAGAGCGCAGATTGGAATATTTCTCAACTGCATCGTCGACCTTCGACTTGCGCCGCATACCGGCGGTGTCAATGAACAGGAACTTGCCGGATTCGTTTTCAAAATAGCTGTCGATGGCGTCACGCGTCGTGCCTGCGACATTGGAGACGATCACGCGCTCCTCGCCGAGAATCTGATTGAGCAGGCTCGATTTGCCGACGTTCGGCTTGCCGATGATGGCGACCTTGATAACATCTTCGTCATATGCCTCTCCATCGTCTGGCGGGAAGTTTTCGACACACGCGTCGAGCAGGTCGCCGGTTCCATGGCCGTGGACGGCGGAAACCTCGATAGGGTCGCCGAGGCCAAGCGCGTAGAATTCATACGCGTCGGGATTGGCATGGCCGGTCTGGTCGCACTTGTTGACGGCCAGCACGACCGGCTTTTTCGACCGCTTGAGCATGGACGCGACCTCCGCGTCCGCAGCGGTCAGGCCGACCGTCACGTCGACGACCATAACGATGACCGTGGCCGTCTCGATGGCGATCTCCGCCTGACGGCGCATGAACTTCAGCATTTCGTTGTTCGTGCCGGGCTCGATGCCGCCGGTGTCGACAAGGGCAAAGCCGCGGCCGTTCCACTCGCATTCGCCGTAAATGCGGTCGCGGGTGACGCCGGGCGTGTCCTCGACGATGGCCATGCGCTTGCCGGTCAGTTTGTTAAAGAGCATCGACTTGCCGACGTTCGGCCGGCCGACGATGGCTACGATGGGCTTCGACATGGTAGGCCCTCCTTTCAGGCTTCCTTTTCAGGATAAGAAAAGAGGAAGGCGCACAGCCTCCCTCTCATCTCTTTCAGCGAAATCACTTAGCTTCAACAGAAATGACTTCACGGCCATTGTAGTAGCCGCAAGCCTTGCAGGCTCTGTGAGGCAGGCGGGGCTCGCCGCACTTCGGGCAAGCGACGACGCCGGGGATCGCCAGCTTCCAGTGGGAACTGCGTCTCTTATCTCTTCTTGCGCGGGATACTTTTCTCTTGGGTACTGCCATGTGGTACACCTCCTTGGTCTAAATGCCCGAAGGCACATTATCTACTTATTTATCCAGTAACTGCTGTAAAACAGCAAAACGGGAATCGGGTTCCTTTTTGCAGCCGCACGGCCCTTCGTTGAGGTTTTTGCCGCAGCGGAAGCAAACGCCCTTGCAGTCGGGCCTGCACAGAAGCTGGCTGTCCATATTGAGAACAAAGGCGGTCGTGATGATGTCGGTCAGATCGGCGCAGCCGTCGTGGATGCCGAACACCCATTCATCCTCCGTCTGCTCCAGCTCCTCTTCTGAAACCAGAACCGCGTGGACCGGGATCTGCACCGCACGCGTAAACTCACCGGCGCAGCGGTCGCATACGCCGTGCAGCGTCGTGCTGAGTTCGCCGGTCAGTTCTAGAACGCCTGCCGTATTGCGAACCTTGCCGCTGGCCAGAATCGGCTCTGACGCGGGCCTGCAGCTGCCGAAAACAAGATCGGACAGATCCTCGCGCGTCTCAAACGGAAGACTTGCGCCGGGCGTTACAAGAATTGGCTTCAGATCCAGCAGCATAGCGCCCTCCAATCCATAATCGTGCGATGGATATTATATCGAATAATCGCAGGGAAGTCAAATACTTTTTCATAAATTTTTCGTTCTTTTTCGCGAACACCGGATTCTTTACAGAAAGGACGCCGCGTGATAAAATAAAAACAGACTATTTGTTTTGTATGGAGACCGCTATGAAGGAATTCACCATCACACAGAACGACGCCGGGCAGCGGCTCGACCGGTGGCTGGCAAAGGCCGTTCCCCTGCTCCCCGCTTCGCTGGCACAGAAATACATCCGGCTCAAGCGCATCAAGCTGAATGGCAAACGCGCCGAGCGCGACACGCGGCTGACCGCCGGGGACACGCTGCAATTATACATCAACGACGAGTTTTTTGATACCCCAAAAGAAGAAAATGCTTATTTGACCGTCGCCGCGCCGAAACTGCATATCGTCTATGAGGACGAAAATCTCCTGCTGGTCGATAAAAAGCCCGGACAGGCCGTGCATCCGCATGACGGCGCGGAATACGGCAAAACGCTGATCGATCACATTCAGGCATATCTCTACGCCAACCGCGAGTGGCGGCCCAGAGAGGAGCACGCCTTTGCCCCGGCCCTGTGCAACCGCATCGACCGCAATACCGGCGGCATTGTCATTGCCGCAAAGAACGCGGAGGCACTGCGCATTCTGAACCAGAAGATCAAGGATCGCGAAATCGACAAGCGCTATCTTTGCATTGTGCACGGAACGCCCCGCCCGGCCTCCGGCAGGCTCGAGGGGCAGCTGTTCAAGGACGCGAAGGAAAACCGCGTCTACATCACGAAAACGCCGCAGAAGGGTTCAAAGACCTGCATCACATTCTACAAAACGCTTCAGAGCCGGAACGGGCTGAGCCTTGTGGAGTGCGAGCTTGTGACCGGGCGCACCCATCAGATCCGCGCGCAGATGGCCGCCGCAGGCTGGCCGCTGCTGGGCGACGGCAAATACGGAAAACTCGACAAGCGCTACGACCGGAAATTTCAGGCGCTCTATTCCTACAAGCTGACGTTCCAATTTACAACAGACGCCGGATGCCTTTCCTATCTCAACGGCAGGACGTTTCAGGTCGAGTCTGTCGATTTTGTGCAGGAATACTTTACATAATCAATCTTTTTCTTCGTTTTCTCCAAAGTTGGAAGAACTTTCAAAATGTTCTCCCAACTTTTTTGCACAATTTTCTGTTTAGATATTGACAAATCCACCCCCGCCGGATATATTCAATCCAGTATGTTTCGGGCGGCTCCGGCAAAGTTCGACGCATACAAATTTTTTTGAAATGGGGGAGGATACATGTCCAAAGAGCTCATTCGCCTCACGAATCTCACTATGACATTCGAGGACGGAGAGACGATTCTCGACAACATCAACCTGTACATCAACAACAAGGAATTCCTCACATTGCTGGGGCCCAGCGGCTGCGGAAAGACGACCATGCTCCGGATCATCGGCGGTTTTTTGACCCCGACGTCCGGCGACGTGCTGTTCAACGGCAAACGGATCAACGATCTGCCTGCGTATCAGCGCAAGATCAACACGGTCTTCCAGCGCTACGCGCTGTTCCCGCATCTGGACGTGTACGACAACATCGCCTTCGGTCTGCGCATTGCAAAGGTCAAGGAGGATGAGATCGACGAACGCGTGACCGAGATGCTGGAAATCGTCAGCCTCAAGGGCTTCGAAAACCGCAAGGTGACGAGCCTGTCCGGTGGCCAGCAGCAGCGTGTGGCCATTGCCCGCGCACTGGTCAACCGCCCGCAGGTGCTGCTGCTCGACGAGCCTCTGGGCGCACTCGATCTGCGCCTGCGCAAGGATATGCAGAACGAACTGAAGAATATCCAGCAGCGAATGGGAATTACATTTATATATGTCACGCACGATCAGGAAGAGGCGCTGACCATGTCCGACACCATCGTCGTCATGAACAAGGGCAAGATCCAGCAGATCGGCCGACCGGAGGATATCTATAACGAGCCGAAGAACGCGTTTGTCGCAGACTTCATCGGCGAATCCAATATTCTCGACGGCGTGATGCTGGAGGACTATGTGGTCAAGTTCTTCGGCCGCAAGTTCCAGTGCGTGGACAAGGGCTTTGCGCCCAATGAGCCGGTCGACGTCGTTATCCGTCCGGAGGACGTGGATATCGTTCCGCCGGAGCAGGGCCATCTGTGCGGCACCGTCACCTCCGTCACCTTCAAGGGCGTCCACTACGACACCATTGTCGATTTCAAGGGCTTCAAGTGGCTCATTCAGACCACGGATTACTGCCCTGTTGACGCGTACATCGGCATTCGCCTCAATCCTGAGGATATCCATATCATGCACAAGAGCGAGTATTCCGGCCTCTACGGCGACTACTCCTCCTACAGCGCGGAATATGACGAGATTGCCGACGCCTCGGAGGAAGAAGCCGATGAAGAATAACAACAAGCTTCTCGCCTGCCCGTATATTATCTGGATGGTCCTGTTTACGATCATCCCGTTGGGCATCGTCGTCTATTACGCGCTGACCGATTCTATCACCGGCCAGTTTACGCTTTCCAACCTGTCCGGCATGGGCACGTATCTGCCGATCTTCCTGCGCTCGATCTGGCTGAGCCTGTTTGCTTCGCTGATCTGCCTGATCATCGGCTACCCTGTCGCATATTTTATCGCGCAGTGCAAGCCGCTCACGCAGCGGTTCCTCGAAATGCTCATTATGCTCCCGATGTGCATGAGCTTCCTGCTCCGTACGCTGGCCTGGGTCGGTATGCTGGAGGATACGGGCATCATCAACACGCTCCTGCAGCACATCGGCATTTCTCCGCTGCCGCTCATCCGGACAAACGGCGCCGTCATTCTCGGCATGGTATATAACTACCTGCCCTACATGATCCTGCCGCTCTACACGGTCATTATGAAGATCGACAACCGGCTTGTTGAGGCTGCGCTTGACCTCGGCTGCCGTCCGTCGCAGGTGTTTTCCCGTGTCATCCTGCCGCTTTCCGGCCCCGGTATTCTGTCCGGCCTTACGATGGTCTTCGTCCCGGCTGTCTCTACCTTCTACATCTCCCAGAAGCTCGGCTCCACCGGCACGACTCTCATCGGCGATGTGATCGAGTCCCAGTTCAAGACCGCCTACAACCCGAACCTCGGCGCGGCCATGAGTCTGGTGTTGATGATCCTGATCTTTATCTGTGTCGCCGTTATGAACCGCTTCGGCGAGGGCGACGGAGAGGAGGTCATCAAGGTATGAAGCACTTCAACCGCACTGTCACCGTTCTGGTGTTCATCTTCCTGTATATCCCGATGATCGTTCTGGCCGTGGCCTCGTTCAACACCGGCACGGACATCGCAAGCTTCAAGGGCTTCACGCTCCGGCAGTACGCCAATCTGTTCCGGGACGGCACGCTCCTGACGCTCCTGCGCAACTCTGTCATCATTGCGCTGCTGGCGACGCTCATCTCTACCGTTGTCGGCACAATGGCTGCCGTCGGCATCCACAGCATGAAGGGCCGGCTCCGCTCCGCCGTTATGACCATAACGAACATCCCCATGACGAATCCGGATATCGTCACCGGCGTTGCGCTGGCGCTGCTGTTCGCGTTCGCGGGGACGGTTTTGAAGACCAACTCCGTGCTCGGCTTCTGGACGCTTCTCATCGCGCATATCACGTTCGATCTCCCCTATGTCATTCTGAACGTCATGCCGAAGCTCCAGCAGATGGACAAGGATCTGGTCGAGGCCGCGCTGGATCTCGGCTGCACGCCGTTCCAGTCGTTCACCAAGGTCGTCATTCACGAAATCATGCCCGGCATCATTTCCGGCGCTCTCATGGCATTCACCATGAGTCTGGACGATTTCGTCATTTCGTATTTTGTCACCGGCTCCAGCTTCATTACACTCCCGGTCGAGATCTACAACTATACGAAAAAGCCCATTCAGCCGAAGATCTACGCGCTGTTCACGCTGATGTTCATCGTGATCCTTGTTCTGATGGTCGTCATGAACCTGCTGCAGGCCAAGTCCGAAAAGAACCGGCAGCAGCCGAGGAGGGCCCGCGTATGAAAAAACGTGTTTTTTCCGTTCTGCTGGCGCTCGTTCTGCTGCTCTGCGCCGCTCCCCTGCCCGTGCACGCCGCCGCCAATGAGATCACCGTCTACAACTGGGGCCAGTACATCTCCGACGGCACGGATGACGGTCTGGACGTGATCAAGGCGTTCGAGGAAGAGACGGGCATCAAGGTCAATTACCTGACGTTCGACTCCAACGAGTCCATGTACACCAAGCTCAAGACCGGCGGCACAACGTTCGACGTGATCATCCCGTCTGATTACATGATCGCTAAGCTGATCTCCGAGGATATGCTCGAGCCGCTGGACTTTGCCAGTATTCCGAATTACGAATACATTGACGAAGCCTTCCGCAATCAGGCGTACGACCCGGAAAACACCTACTCCGTTCCCTACACATGGGGCACGGTCGGTCTGATCTACAACAAAAACTACGTTTCGGACGAGGATGCGGAAAGCTGGTCCTGCCTGTGGAACTCCAAGTATCAGGGCAAGCTTCTGATGTTTGATAACCCGCGCGATGCGTTCGCCATTGCGGAATCGATGCTGGGCTACAGCTTCAACACGGAGGACGAGCAGGAGCTTAAAAACTGCGCCGACCTGCTGGCCACGCAGTCCCCTGTTCTGCAGGGCTACGTCATGGACCAGATCTTTGACCGCATGGAGCGCGGCGAAGCCTGGGCGGCTCCCTATTACGCGGGCGACTACCTGACCATGGTCGAGGAAAATCCCGATCTGGGCTTCAGCCACCCGAAAGAGGGCTTCAATATCTTCATTGACGCCATGTGCATCCCGAAGGGCTGCCAGAACAAGGAGGGCGCGGAGGCATTTATCAACTTCCTCTGCCGCCCGGATATCTCCGCCGCCAATCTGGATTACATCGGCTATTCCACCCCGGAGACTGCCGCAAAGGACTATCTGGACGAGGAAGTGACGTCCAGCCCCGTCTCCTACCCGGACGATGAGACGCTTGCGCGCAGCGAATCCTTTGCCGAGCTCGGCGTGGAGGCCACGCAGGTGATGAATGACCTGTGGCTTTCCGTCAAGACCTCAACATCAAACACGACACTGTATCTGATTCTGACGATTGCGGCCATTGCCGCAGTGATCCTGTTCTTCGTGATCTCCGGCATTGTCCGGCGCCGCAAAAAAGCACGCCGCTGCCGCAAGTGGAAGCAGGCATAAAAATAATTTTGGCCAGCAGCTACGCTGCTGGCCATTTCTGCTGCAAGCTGTTTTTTTACGGCCCTGTCCGCAGCTCGACATCGCCGGAGACGGTTTCTGCGGTGATGGCGCAGAGCTTATCGCCGCTGGAGAGGAAGCCGTCGGTGTCACGGTCGCCGCTGACGGTGCTGAGATCCAGCGTGTACCGGCAGCTGCCCTCCGGAAGCGTAAGGCGCAGATCGCCGCTGACGCTGTTGAAGCTGACCTCATCCGGGGCTGCGGTGCAGCTGATGCGCGCTTCCCCGGAAACGGTCTCACAGTCAATATCGCTGCCGTCCGCCGGAAGCGCAGTCAGGGAGATATCTCCGCTGACAGTACCGAAGTCATAGTCCTCAGCCAGAAGCCCCGGGCCGGTAATATTGCCGCTTGTGGTGCTGACGGTGAGCGAATCCACGCTGCCTCCCATCAGCTCGACATTCGCCGAGACAGTCTCGACCGTAATGTTATCCAGCGTCAGCGTATCCGGCAGGAAGACGGTCAGCGCCTTTCTCGGCAGATCCATGTTGCTGAAAAGCCTCGATTTGCACGGCTGGATGATGAGCTTTCCGTTGCTGACTCTGTAGCGCATCCGGTAATCCTCATTGTCTCCGGTATAATCCTCCTGAAAAGCCACGCCGTCCGCGTTCGATTCGACCAGATACACATCGCCGGTCAGCCAATGGATCTCGATTTCTGTGATATCTGTCAGCAGCTCGGAAGCCGCTGCAGGCTGCTCCTTGCTGCCGAAGCCGGAGCGGTCAAGCGTTTCATATTTGTTCGCGCTGTCATAGATATAAAGTCCTCCCGCGCGCAGCACACCGAAGGCTGCCTGGCCCGCAAAGTTCAGCGCCAGTATCGCTATGACTGCACCCACGCAGATGAGCGCGATGGCCCAGCCGGGGAGCTTTTTCTTCTTGCCGGACTGCGGCGTTTGCGGCGCAGTGAACACAACGCCGGGTGTGGGCGGAGCGGGAAAGTCCCGCGTTTTCGGCGCTTCCGCTTCCGGCTTGTGCTCGTACAGCTCTGACACGTCGCCGATGCCGCCGACGGCCTCGTCATACGCTTCCTGCTCCGATTTACCGGCGGCGATCAGATCGTCGTACCGGTCGAGCGTATGCTGCAAAATCTCCTGCTGCACCTCCGCGTTGCGGATGGTCAGCGCAGCATCGAAAAAAAGTTCATCTACATAGACACTGATCTTCTCTCTCATGCTTCTCCCTCCAATAATGCGTTCAGAATGCGCACGCTTGCGTCCCATTCTGCCCGCGCCTGCCGGTAAGCCTCCCGGCCCTTTTCTGTAATTCTGTAATACTTCCGTCTGGCTCCGACCGCTTCATCGCCCCAGTAGGAGGTAATGTACCCGCTGTCCTCCAGCCGCCGGAAGGCGGTATAGAGCGTGGCCTCCTTCAGGACGAATTCGCCGCCGGAACAATTTTCAATGTTTTTGTTGATCTCATAGCCGTAGCTGTCGCGGCGCAGAAGCTGCGCCAGGATCACCGCGTCCGTATGACCGCGGATCACGTCTGCCCGAATGGACACATCCCCACCTCCGTTTCGGTGCGGCTAGTATAACACGATATACCTCGCCTGTCAAGGTATATCACGATAATATCTTACATGAAGAAATTTCATGAACTGCATTCGAAATCAGCACTTGTCATGTGACCCGCAATATGCTATACTTCCACACAGCAAGATACGGAAGAAGGGACGCCTGTATGCGCATTGTCATTAAAATCGGCACCTCCACCATCACGCATCCAACCGGCAGGCTGAACATCCGCCAGATGGAAGCGCTCTGCAAGGTGCTCAGCGACCTCAAGAATGCCGGAAATGAGGTGATCCTCGTCTCCTCCGGCGCGATCGGCATGGGCGTGGGCAAGCTCCGCCTCGGAAAGCGGCCGGCAGATGTACCGACCAAGCAGGCTGCCGCCGCAGTCGGTCAGTGTGAGCTCATGTATACCTACGACAAGCTGTTCTCCGAATACCGCCACACCGTCGCACAGATCCTGCTGACGGCGGACGATATCGCCGACCCAGTCCGGCACGAGAATTTCCAGAACACGATCCAGCGCCTGCTGGAGCTGGATGCGATTCCGATCGTCAACGAGAACGACACGGTTTCCGTCGCAGAGTTCGGCATCGGCGACAATGATACGCTCTCGGCCATCGTCGCGACCAGCGTTCACGCCGATCTGCTCGTGCTGCTATCGGATATTGACGGTCTGTACACTGCCGACCCGCATAAAAATCCAGACGCTGCGCGCATCGAATTGGTTCCCGAAACCACAGAAGAAATTCTGCGCCTTGCCGACGGCAAGGGTTCCGAGCTTGGAACCGGCGGCATGAAAACCAAGCTTACCGCTGCGCAGATCGTCACAAAAGCCGGAACAGATATGATCATTGCCAACGGAGCAGAGGTCGAGAAGCTCTATGCGCTGCTCGACGGGAAATCCATCGGCACAAGATTTTTAGGAAAGAAGGCAGACATATGACGACACAGGCGCTTTTACAGCAGGCCAAGGCCGCCTGCCCGCAGCTTGCGTGGCTGGGGAGTGAAGAAAAGAACCGGGGCATCCTGCAAATGGCAGATGCAATTGAGGCAAATGCAGATGTCATTCTCGCCGCAAATGCGGAAGATATGCACGCGGCGCAGGACGTCATTTCAAGCGTCATGCTCGACCGCCTGCGCCTGACAAAGGACCGGATCGCCGCCATGGCGGACGGTATGCGGCAGGTCGCGAAGCTCCCTGACCCGGTTGGGGAAATTCTGGCTGAGGTGAAGCGGCCCAATGGACTTGTGATCCGCAAAACTGCGGTTCCGATGGGTGTCGTCGCCATTATCTACGAAAGCCGCCCGAACGTTACCTCTGACGCGGCGGTGCTCGCCCTCAAAAGCGGCAATGTCTGCGTCCTGCGCGGCGGGAAAGAGGCATACTGTTCTGCCGCAGCCATTGTTGCGGCTATGCACGAGGGCCTGCGCGCCGTCGGCCTGCCGGAAGCCCTTGTGAATCTGGTGTCGGACACCACGCGGCAGAGCGCGCACGAGCTTATGACGGCAAACGGCCTGGTTGACCTGCTCATCCCGCGCGGCGGCGCGGGACTCATCCGTGCCTGCGTCGAATCGGCGACCGTCCCGTGCATCGAGACGGGCACCGGCATCTGCCATGTGTACGTGGACAAGGACGCAGATTTGGACAAGGCGCTGAATATCATCGAAAACGCCAAAACCAGCCGCCCGTCCGTCTGCAACGCGGAAGAAGTCGCAATCGTCCATGCGGATATCGCCGGGCAGTTCCTGCCCATGCTCAAAAAGCGCCTTGTCGACGACCGCGCTGCAGCCGGTCTGCCGCCCGTCGAGCTTCGTCTGGACGAGACTGCGCAGCAGATCATTTCCGGCACACCTGCGGGGAAACAGGATTTCGACACGGAATTTCTGGATTATATTCTTGCCGTCAAGACCGTTTCCAGCGCGGACGAGGCGATTTCCCATATCGCCGCGCACTCCACGCACCATTCCGACGCGATCATCACCGAAAACGCGCAGACCGCGCAGCGTTTTACGCAGCTGGTTGACAGTGCTGCAGTTTATGTAAACGCATCCACGCGGTTTACAGACGGCGGCGAATTCGGCCTCGGCTGCGAAATGGGCATTTCCACGCAGAAGCTCCACGCCAGAGGCCCTATGGGTCTGCGGGAGCTGACGACTTATAAATATATTATAACGGGCGACGGACAGACCCGGTAAGGAGGAACTTATGTCAACCTATCAGCTTGGATTTATCGGAACCGGGAATATGGGCGGCGCGCTGGCGCAGGCTGCGGCAAAAAGCGGCGCGGGTATGCTCCTGTCCAACCGCACAGCGGACAAGGCGGTGCGTCTGGCCGCAGAGCTCGGCTGCGCAGCCGGGACGAATCTGGAGGTCGCAGAAGGCTGCAAATACATCTTTCTCGGCGTCAAGCCGCAGATGCTCCAGGCGCTGCTGGCAGAGCTGAAAGCGCCGCTTTCGGCGCGGACGGACCGGCCCGTGCTCGTCTCCATGGCGGCAGGCGTTACGATCAGGACGATCAGAGAAACGCTGGGCCTCCCCTGCCCGGTCGTGCGGATCATGCCGAATCTGCCGGTCGCGCTTGGGAAGGGCGTGGTTCTGATCTCCCCGGACGATACTGTTACGGAGGATGAGCTGACCGCACTGGAAGAAGCACTGAAACCGGCCGGGCTTCTGATGCGGATGCCGGAGGACAAGCTTGACGCGGGCAGCGCAGTTTCCGGCTGCGGCCCGGCGTTCGTCTATCTGTTTCTGGACGCGCTGGCAAACGGCGGCGTAAGCTGCGGCCTGCCATATCCGCAGGCGCTGGCACTTGCCGCACAGACCATGATCGGCGCGGCAGAAATGGCGCTTGCCTCCGGCAAGCACCCCGGAAAGCTCCAATCCGAGGTTTGCAGCCCCGGCGGAACGACGATCGCAGGCGTCCGTGCGCTGGAACAGCGCGGCGCCCGCGCCGCTGCCATGGACGCAGTGATCGCCGCCTACGAACGCACCTGCGAGCTGACCGCACACTGAGCCGGAATAACCGATTCCATATGCAACAGCCCAGACTGCCGTTGAAAGCGGTCTGGGCTGCTGCATATTTGTTTGCAACTGATCCATCCGATTGATTGAAGGTCAGACTATGGCGATGCACGTGTTTCGACACGGGAGCGCTGCAGGCGGATGGAGCGGAATTTCCGCAAGACAGGCCGCAGAGCAATTAAAAATCACCCACCGGACAGTTCTCCTGTGGGTGAAAGAAAAAGCGGTCAAGTAGGGACTAAAAAAATTTTGAGAATTTACAAGCCGTTCATAGGCGGACAACCGCCCGTGAACGGCTTGCATGTAAACTAAACTCATAATGAATCCAAGCAAATTCATCATGCCCTGCGAAGTTCTGTCAAATGTAGATAATCTGACAGTACGAACATGGCTCACATGTTGCTTCCGCCTCCGAATATCAGTCCGTATCTATATGAGGACGGAAATTGCAGCAGCTTTTGAAAAGAATATTGCTTTTTCCTTCCCAAAGTGCTATAATCGGTATATACCGAAAACAAAGGAGGGCGTGTCCATGCCAAGACCGCCGCGGTGCCGTCGGATTTGTGATGTACCACAAGTCGAAAAATTTTGCCCCAACGAGGGCGAGGATGTCGAGCCGATCCTGCTGACGCTGGACGAATACGAGGTCATTCGGCTGGTTGACTTGGAGCAGCAAACCCACGAGCAGTGTGCCGCACAGATGGACATTTCCCGCTCTACCGTGCAGGAGATTTACGAAAGCGCACGGCGCAAGATCGCAGCGTGTCTTGTCCACGGGAAACCGCTGCACATCACCGGAGGAAACTACCGCATCTGCGGAGGACAGGAGGCAGCCCACTGCGGCCGCTGCTGCCGGATGCAGAGAGCCAACACAGAAAAATCCAACAAAAATTGCAAAGGAGATTCCATTATGAAAATTGCAGTTACCTATGAAAACGGTCAAATTTTTCAGCATTTCGGCCACACCGAACAGTTCAAGCTTTATGAAGCTGCGGACGGCAAAATCACTCATGCGGAAGTTGTTGATACCAACGGCAGCGGTCACGGCGCACTGGCAGGCTTCCTGATGCAGAACGGCGTGGACACTTTGATTTGCGGAGGCATCGGCGGCGGTGCGCAGGCAGCTCTGGCCGAAGCGGGCATCAAGCTCTACGGCGGTGTCAGCGGGGACGCTGACGCGGCGGTGAGCGCATTGCTCAGCGGAAATCTGGGCTACGATCCCAATGTTCACTGTGACCACCATGACCATGAGCACGGCGAAGCTGGTCACACCTGCGGTGACCACGGCTGCGGTAAGCATAGCTGCCATTGATGATATGAAGCGCACACTGACACAGCTTCCGTTCTGGCCATCCTTGACCGAGCAGGAGCAAGAAACGCTGCGCCGAAGTGCCTTTGTCCGTCATTATGAAAAGGGTGCGTTCGTACACAGCAGCGACAACGAATGCCTTGGAATGCTGTTCGTCCTTTCCGGCGAGATTCGCACCTATCTTCTCTCCGAGGAAGGGCGAGAAGTCACATTGTTCCGGCTGTATCCGGGCGAACTATGCGTGCTTTCTGCCTCCTGTGTGATCAGTCAGATCACCTTTGATACGCAAATGACCGCAGGAATGGATACGGACGTTCTGATTATCCCTGCAAATGTCATTGCTGCACTCAAGGAGAAAAATCTCCATGTCCGCTGTTTTCTCTATGAGCTGGCAACGAAACGGTTTTCTGATGTGATGTGGGCGATGCAGCAGATCATGTTCAAGGGATTGGATCGGCGGCTGGCAGAATTTCTCCTTGCCGAAGCGGAGCGTACCGGCTCCGACACGATACGCATGACCCATGAGCAGATCGCCCAGCACATCAGCTCGGCACGGGAGGCAGTGGCACGGATGCTCAAAAGCTTCTCGGAGGACGGACTGGTGGAGCTGAAGCGTGGTGCAATCACGCTGCGGGATAAGAACAGACTAAATCGTCTAAAATAAAAAGGAATGTGACTTCGTCACGGAATAAAATCATAGATTTGCTACAATAAAAGCAGAAAAGCAGGAAGGAGTATCCACCATGAAAGAAACGAAATACGCAGGAACTCAAACCGAAAAAAACCTGATGGCTGCCTTTGCCGGTGAGTCCGAGGCACGCAACAAGTACACCTATTTTGCATCCAAGGCCAAGAAGGAAGGCTACGAGCAGATCGCGGCGTTGTTCCTCAAAACCGCTGACAACGAGAAGGAACATGCTAAGCTGTGGTTCAAAGAACTGAACGGCATCGGCGACACCGCCGAAAATCTTCTCGCCGCCGCTGAGGGCGAGAACTACGAGTGGACGGATATGTACGACGGCTTTGCCAA
>OHBE01001770.1_pt1 | contig 17632 bp, 12 predicted proteins | sample 1577231 | NCBI WGS metagenome assembly OHBE01 (sample SAMEA3541506, study PRJEB24748) | human gut metagenome | biome: human gut; feature: human-associated habitat; material: faeces | place: China | collected 2012 | reverse complement strand
CTGACATTGAATTGCTTATTAAGTATTTGATGCGCAAAGTTACGAAATATTGTTTATCGTACGTAACAAATGGGATGTGAATTAATTAAAAAAATGATTACCAAATAGATACTCGCTTGTTTTCGGGAACGAATATCGGATCTTTCTCGGTTATACGGAAAGCTTCATACCAAGGTCCTATATGCGGCAATGCCCCGTTTACACGCCATTTGCCCAGCGAGTGCGGATCGAGCTTGGTAAGCCGCAATATCTCTTCGGGACGGATGTTTCCCGCCCACACATTGGCATAGGCCAAGAAGAAGCGTTGTTCGGGTGTAAAGCCGTCGACAACTCCCAGCGGAGACTTCTCCATTGCTTTTTTAAAGGCCTGATAAGAAACAAGCAATCCGCCATGGTCGGCGATATTCTCACCCAACGTCAACTGACCGTTCGCATACACTCCCGGAGCCACCCGGATGCTGTCGAAGAAGTTCACCATCACCTGAGCGCGCTCGTTAAATTTCCGCGCGTCTTCTTCCGTCCACCAGTCTTTCAAATTTCCGTCCTTGTCGTATTGACGTCCCTGATCATCGAAGCCATGCGTCATTTCATGGCCGATCACCACACCGATGGCTCCGTAGTTCATCGCGTCGTCGGCATCCATATCGAAGAAAGGAGCTTGAAGAATAGCGGCGGGGAAACATATCTCGTTCGTTGTCGGGTTGTAATAAGCGTTCACCGTCTGAGGAGTCATGAGCCATTCATCCTTGTCCACCGGCTTCCCTGCCTTAGCCATCATATCCTCATACTCCCAACGACTGGCACGTTCGATGTTTGCCCAATACGAATCGTTTTTGATCTCTAAAGCGGAATAGTCTTTCCATTTGTCGGGATACCCTATTTTCACATGAAAAGTCGATAGTTTTTCCAACGCCTTTTCCTTCGTCGGTTCGCTCATCCATTCAAGCGCCTTGATGCGATCGCCCAAAGACGTTTGCAGATTCTTCACCAAAGTCACCATTCGTTGTTTGGCTTCGGCCGGGAAATATTTTTCCACATACATCTGTCCCACCACTTCGCCGAGAGAGCCGTCGACGGTGGCCACCGCACGTTTCCAGCGTGGCTGCATTTCTTTCTTGCCCGACATCATCTTGCCGTAAAATTCGAAATCCTGCGCCACGAAGTCATCGCTCAGGAAAGAAGCGGCCGTATTGATTACTCCCCACTGCAAATAGAGTTTCTGCTTGTCGAGGGGTACGGAATTTATGATATCGGCAACTTCCTTGAACGACTGAGGTTGTCCCACATTAAGTTCTTTCAAGTCTTTCAGCCCTGCTGCCGAAAAGAAAGCATCAGTGTCGAAAGTAGGATAATTTATCTTCAGCGTATCCACTGTCATCTTATTGTAGTTGGCATGCGGATCGCGCAATTCGACTTGCGAACGGGCGGCTTTGGCCAAACGCGTCTCGATGTTCATCACAGCTTCGACCGCTTTTCGGGCAGTCGCTTCATCGTATCCTGCCAGACCAAACATCCGGGCAATGTGCTGTTGGTATTTATCGCGTATGTTTTTCGTCTGCTCGTCGTCTTCCAGATAATAGTCGCGTTCTCCCATTCCCAAGCCGCCTTGGTAAGTATGAACGATATTCATCGAACTATTCATGTCGTCCGCGCTTACATAGAAGTGGAAATACGGATGAATGCCTTTCTTATGCTGTTCGGCAATGAACGCATATATTTCGCTTTTATCCTTCAGAGCCGCTATCGCTTCCAGCTCTTTTTTTACAGGCGCGGCGCCTTCCTTATTAAGCTTCACGCTGTCCATGGCAATGTTGTAAAGATCACCCACCTTTTGAGCAGCGCTTCCGGGCACATTGTCTTCTTTGGCAGCCAGTTCCACAATCAGTTCTTTCAATTGTTCCCTGTTGTTTTCGCGCAACATGTCGAAAGATCCGAAACGCGAATACTCGCCTGTCAGCGGATGGTTCTTCATCCAACCACCGCAAGCATATTGATAAAAATCCGTACCCGGCAGAGCCGTAGTATCCAAATTAGCAAGGTTGATACCCGAAGCAAGCGCAGCTTCTTTCCTGCTGTTACATCCTGTCGTCATAAGGCAAAGAGCAAAAATCGGTAAATACTTGGTTATTTTCATAATTCATGTTTTTTTAAAATTGCAATATACAAATATCGAATCGGTTCGTATCTACATCCCCGACGCATTCTCTAACTCGATGGAAGCTTCTTCCCACTCTTCCACGATAGCGTCCAGCCTTTGTTTCATGTTCTGATACTGTTCGTAAAGTTGTTTGTCCGAAGCGCCTTCGGGGGTCGCCATCTTTTCTTCTAAAAGAGCGATGTCCGCTTCCATCTTTTCTATCGTCTTCTCACAGTCGGCTACCCGGCGTTCGAGCTTTTTCATTCGCTTATTCAGTTCTTTCTGCGCTTCATACGAAAGCTTGTTTTCCGAAGCTTTTTCTCCGTCCGCATCAACGGCTTTTGCCTGAGCGGGAGCGGCAGGCGACAGTACCGTTTCTTTCTGGAGTTCATTCAGGCTTTCGATCTTTTTCTTTTGCAGAAACTCATATATACCCCCCAAATGCTCACGCACCGCTCCGCCGCCAAACTCGTAAACCTTGTTTACCAGTCCGTCGAGAAAATCACGGTCGTGGCTCACAATAATCACGGTTCCGTCGAACTCGCGAATGGCTTCTTTTAAAACATCTTTCGAACGCATATCCAAATGATTGGTCGGCTCGTCGAGAATAAGGAAATTGACCGGTTCGAGCAGAAGTTTGATCATAGCCAGCCGGGTGCGTTCTCCTCCGGAAAGCACTTTGACTTTTTTGTCGGAGGCTTCGCCTCCAAACATGAAGGCTCCCAATATATCGCGTATCTTTAACCGGATATCTCCGACGGCCACCCGGTCGATGGTATCGAACACCGTGAAATTTTCATCGAGCATTTGCGCCTGATTCTGCGCAAAATATCCGATCTGCACGTTATGCCCTACCGTAAGTTTTCCGCCATAGTCGATTTCGTCCATGATGCATTTCACCAAAGTCGATTTCCCTTCACCGTTTTTCCCCACGAAAGCTACTTTCTCGCCGCGGTTGATTGTGAAGTTCACCCTGCGGAAAACAGTATGCTCGCCATAGCTCTTACTCACCTCTTCGCAAATGAGCGGATAATTCCCGCTCCGCCCCGCCGGAGGAAACTTCAACCGCAACGAAGAGTTGTCTTCTTCGTCTACCTCTATGCGTTCGATCCGCTCCAACTGCTTGATGCGGCTCTGCACCTGAACGGCTTTCGTGGCTTTGTATCGAAACCGTTCGATAAAATTTTCCGTATCTTCAATTTGCTTCTGCTGATTCTCGTACGCGCGAAGCTGTTGTTCGCGACGCTCTTTGCGCAATACGACAAACTCGTCGTACTTCACTTTATAATCATAGATTTGTCCGCAAGATATTTCAATGGTGCGGGTAGTCACATTATTAAGGAAAGCACGGTCGTGGCTCACCAACACTACGGCGTTGGCACGGGTCGACAGAAAGTTTTCCAGCCATTGGATGCTCTCGATATCCAAATGGTTGGTAGGCTCGTCGAGCAACAACACATCCGGACGCCTCAACAACAGTTTCGCCAGTTCGATACGCATTCTCCATCCACCCGAGAATTCGGAGGTAGGGCGGTTGAAGTCTTCTCTGACGAAACCCAGTCCCATCAGCGTCCGCTCTATTTCGGCATGAAAATTTGTTCCTCCCATCATCAGGAAGCGGTCGTTTTCGCGCGTAAACCTGTCGATAAGCGCATGATACTCCTCAGACTCATAGTCGGTCCGGTCGGACAGTTCGCGATTCATCCGCTCCAATTCCGCCTGAAGCTCAAATATATGGCTGAATGCCAGTTCCGCTTCTTCCATCACCGTGCGGACATCCGAAAGAATCATCACCTGAGGCAGATAGCCCACCGTCACGTCTTTGGGGAGGGCCACCGTGCCCCGTGTGGGCGTCTGCATGCCCGCCAATATTTTCAGCATGGTCGATTTGCCCGCTCCGTTCTTTCCCACCAGGGCAATGCGGTCTTTCTTATTTATCACATAGCTGACATCCTCAAAGAGTGCCGTCGCATTAAACTCTACCGATAATCTTTCTACTGAAATCACTTCTGTCTCTGGTTTATAAAAATTCCGATTTGCAAAGATAACGCATACTTTAGTTCGGAATAAGAAAAGTCGGATAAAAATTGCCCGAACGGCAATTTATCTTTGTTTCCGCAATCCGGGGGAAAGCGCGCCCGAACATCGTGTTACAGAAGTTGAACGAGTTGATACATAAAAAGGAAGGAAAAACCGGTCCGCCTGAATACTCATACATCATCCGATTTTGCTTATCTTCTTCAATCTTTCCTCATCGATAATTTTGATTTTTCTGCCGTCGATGGTTATCAATCGTTCCGTAGCAAACTGAGAAAGGGTACGTATGGCATTGGAAGTTGTCATGTTCGACAAGTTTGCCAAATCTTCCCGCGAGAGATAAATACTTAAAGTAGAGCCGTCTTCTTCCAAGCCGTAGTTTTCTTTAAGGAATAGTAAAGATTCTGCCAGACGACCACGGATATGTTTCTGCGTCAGATTGACTGTCCGCTCATCGGATATGCCCAAATCAATAGAGAGTTGGCGAATAAAGAACATGGCCAAATTGTTGTTCTGGGTAATTAAAGTAGAGATTACACTCATCGGAATCAAACAGACAACGGCAGGTTCAAAGGCAGCCGCCGCAGTGACGAAGTCTTCTTTTGCAAAATAAGCCCGGTAAGCGAAATACTCGCGGGGCTTAATCATTCGTATAATTTGGCTTCTTCCTCCGACACCATCTTTGAAAATCTTCACTTTCCCACTGATAAGGCACATAAGCTGGCGCGGCGTTTCACCTTCACAATAGATGATCTCATTTTTTTTGTAGGTCTGTATTGTGTAATTATTCATCAGGAACTCTCTTTGTTCGCTATTCAAAGGAGCTAACATATCGGATAAAGGTTCCGAAACATTGATGTCTGATATGTTTATTTTTACCATGAGTACTACAAAACTGTGTTATATAGCACAAAAGTAAAAAGAAAATGTGAAAAAAAAAATGAATAAAGGAAAAAAGAGATGCTATTTGGTGAACAGCAATTCCCTGTATTTGGGCAACGGCCATATTTCATCGTCCACTTCCATTTCCAAATGGTCGATATGATCGCGTATGCTATCGAGGTAAGGTCGTACTTTTTCTTCGTAATCGAATGCTTTTTCTTTATAATTTTCTTTGCGATTGGCCACCTTGCGTGCTTCGGTCATTTCGCGAACCAATATTTTAATCGCCGTAACTCTGCGTGATATTTCACGAATCAGGTCTTTGCGGTCGACGCTCATTTGCTCGTATTCTTCCGCAGAAAAGACCTCTTTCAAGCCGCGCAGATTCTCAAGAAGCCTGTTTTGATAAGCGACGGCGATAGGAACAATGTGGTTAATGGCAAGGTCGCCCAACACACGACTTTCAATTTGCACCTTCATCGTATATTTCTCGAGCTCGACCTCCAACCGGCAATTCAATTCCATTTCATTAAATATCCGTTCGCCGATGAGTACCGCTTTCGATTGGTTGTCTACATAATGCATCAGCGCTTGCGGCACATGGCAAATGTTTGTCAGTCCCCGGCGGGCTGCCTCCTGTTTCCATTCTTCAGAGTATCCGTCGCCTTCAAAACGTATAGGTTCGGAAGCTATAATGGTCTCTTTCAATGTACGGAAGATAGCTTCATCCTTACCCACGCCATCTTCCATGAGCTTCTCCACAGAAGCGCGGAATTCATTGAGCTGGTTTGCCATGGCGGCGTTGATAGCAATCATCGCCGCCGCGCAATTGGAAGAAGATCCTGCCGCCCGGAATTCGAAGCGGTTTCCGGTGAAGGCAAAAGGAGATGTACGGTTGCGGTCGGTCGTGTCGAGTAAGATTTCGGGGATTCGCCCGATCCCGAGCTTAAGCGTAGTCTTCTCTTCGGGAGTCATTTTATCATTTCCCACCTGACGTACTATTTCGTCCAGAGTAGCCGACAGCTCTCTTCCTAAAAAGCACGACAAAATAGCGGGAGGAGCTTCATTGGCTCCCAGACGGTGACTGTTTCCGGCGCTCATAATCGAAGCCCGCAGCAAGTCTTGATTCTTGTAAACCATCATCAGCGCATTTACAAGGAAAGTAAGAAAAAGCATATTCCCCTTCGGTTTTTTTCCGGGAGTGAAAAGGTTTATTCCCGTATCCGTGCATAACGACCAATTGTTATGCTTCCCCGATCCGTTGACCCCGTTGTAAGGCTTCTCATGCAGTAGCACGTTGAAATGATGTTTGCGGGCAATGCGCTTCATCAAGTCCATGACGAGCTGGTTATGGTCGTTGGCCAGGTTGCAGTTTTCAAATACCGGAGCCAGTTCGAACTGATTGGGCGCCACTTCGTTGTGTCTTGTTTTGGCGGGAATTCCGAGTTTATGGCATTCTATTTCAAGTTCCTTCATAAAAGCGGTCACACGCGGAGGAATGGAACCGAAATAATGATCTTCCAGTTGTTGGTCTTTGGCAGAAGAATGCCCCATCAGCGTACGACCTGTGAGGCAAAGATCGGGACGTGCATTGTATAAAGAAGAGTCGACAAGGAAATATTCCTGTTCCCATCCGAGATTAGTGTACACGCGCGTAATGTTCTTGTCGAAAAGCTGGCAAACTTCGGTGGCCGCTTTGTCTACGGCTCCAAGGGCTTTCAGCAAAGGAGTCTTGTAATCGAGCGCTTCACCCGTATAAGAAATAAATATGGTGGGAATGCAAAGCGTAGTGTCTACTACAAAAGCCGGTGAAGAAACGTCCCACGCCGTATATCCCCTCGCTTCGAACGTGTTGCGGATTCCTCCGTTAGGGAAGGAGGAAGCGTCGGGTTCTTGCTGAATCAGCAGTTTTCCGGAAAAGCGTTCGATGACTTCACCATCTTCACCGAATTCAATAAATCCATCATGTTTTTCGGCGGTTCCGTCTGTCAGAGGTTGAAACCAGTGTGTATAATGCGTCACATTGAGCGATTTCGCCCAGCTCTTCATACCGTTGGCTATCAAGTCCGCCATCTCGCGGTTGATTGGAGTGCCTTTTTCATTGGCTTCAATTACAGCTTTATAAGCTTCTTTGGGAAGATACTCCTGCATCTTCTTGCGATCGAACACATGGCTACCATAATAATCGGAAAGCTTGTTGGAAGGAGCGACAACCTTCAAAGGCTTCCGAGTGGAAAGTTCTTGCAGGGCAAAAAATCTCATTTTCGACATAGATGTACTCTTTTTTGTGGGTTGATGCTGCAAAATTACCCATTTTCTTGAAACCACCCTTCTTTTTTATGGGGTAATTTCGAGAAAAAGCTTACTTTTTCAGCAGTAAGCCTCCAAATGGCAGATTCTGTCGATTCAACGGAACAGACATTAAGCGACAGAGACAAGCCGCACTCGGAAGATGGGACATTGCGACTTTGTTCCGACATGCCGGCTTCATGTGGGGAAGCCTATTTGTTTCAAACATTGAAAGCTATAAAGCAAAAGCTTCAAATTGTCAAACAGGTTAGTTTCCCCGATGGGAAACTTTTGTTTCATCAGTGGGAAACTTTTGTTTCATCAGCGGGAAACTTCCGGAACTCATAAGTCTTTACAACATTGACTGTGGTTTACATTTCCGGTAAGCTTTCTCCGCTTTATCTTGTAAGCGGAATTGGCTCCGGTTAAAACGATTATTTTTGATATTAACCCATATTACGCACATCCGTTTAACGGCTGAAAAACAGATTAAGCCATCGTTGTTTTAAAGCTGGCACTTTTTCCGCCTATTTGCAAGAACAATCAGCCTTGCAATCAGCGCTCGTATACTGTTTCTCAAGAGTCGCTTTCAACCTTAACTGAATAATAGCGCCCTGGTTAAAGATCAAATCAAGCCGACTTGTTCCACCTATTCCATAATACTCGCCTATCCCTTCCTACATACGAGAAAGTGAAAAAGACGGAAGTTTCTGCCTTTGCCTGCCGGCTTCTCATTCTCCTCGCAAAAAGAAACAAGCGAATGCTAAAGAATAGAGGCTGCACTTCTCTAACAATAAGGCAGCCTCTCTAAGTGTCTAAAAAGTTTCGGTACTAAAACAGATTGAAAGCGACTTGGATATTGGCCTCATTTCGAGCAGGGTTCCACATAGCCATCGCAGAAACCGGAAGAACATAATTTCCGAATTTCAGTTTCTTGGAAACAGTCATATTGACATTTACAATGCCCGGATTATCCGCATAGAAGTTTGCGTCACTTCCGCTTTCTTTATCTAATGCAAACGCACCTGCAATGCCTAAATCAACATCAACTATTTTGTTTCTTACCACCGGATAGTCAAGAGAAACATAAGTAGAATACAAATTCTTCTCATTCATTACCCCTCTATCACGTCCGAAAACAACAGTTGCCCATGTGATCTTAAGCGGAAACTTTTGCTGAAACTGATACGACAAAGCCACATCAATAAAATGTCCGGTTTCTCGAGCGCTATATTTAAATACCTGACGGTTGTTATAAGTTGCGCCGGGAGAAAAATTATAAATATCCCAAACAGCAATGCCAAAACCTCCGTATTGGAAAGAAGCATAGTAATCAAATTCCTTGAAATCACTATTAAAGCTACCTCCTCCCCACAAACCGAAAGTAAAACACTGCGACTTGTCTGTCAAATGAATATCTACCGCACCCATTGCCGAAGTCGTGATTTGATAACCTCTCCACAAGTGCATGTTTTTAATCTGGAAAGAAAAGTCTAATGGATTATAAGATGTAGATTGTTGTGCCGACACAAAAGTAGAAGAACAAAACATTCCTATAACCGAAAGTACTACAATTTTTAAGTATTTCATAGTTCTTCAAAATTAAATTCCTAAATAAATTAAGCTAAAAAAAAGATATTAAAAAATAGCCAGATATACCCATGCAGCTAACGCGCCACCTACCATGGGAGCGATAACCGGAATCCATGAATAACCCCAGTCGCTATCTCTCTTATTCTTAACCGGCAAAATAGCATGTGCAATACGAGGAGGCAAGTCACGAGCAGGATTGATTGCATAACCGGTTGTTCCACCTAAAGACATACCGATAACAACTATCAAAAGAGCCACAGGATACGGACCTGCAATTGCAGCGCCGGCAACGGTCAGAATACCGAAAACCAACATGAATGTACCAATAAGCTCGCAAATAAAATTATAGAAATAGGTTCTTATAGCAGGAGCTGTACAGAAAACGGCCAATTTATTGTCTTTGTTTTCTTCCACATCGAAATGAGGCTTATAGAATACATAAACCAGACAAGCTCCTACAAAACCGCCCAAAAGCTGTGCAATGATATAACCGATTACGTTACCTTTAAAAACCCCGGCCATGGCAAGTCCGATGGTTACGGCAGGATTTAAGTGCGCTCCGGAATAAGGAGCGGAAATATAAGCACCTACGAACACTGCGAGACCCCACGCAATAGTTATTACTACCCATCCGGCATTTTGTCCCTTGGTTCCTTTTAACAAGACGTTTGCTACAACGCCATCACCTAACAGGATAAGCACTGCTGTTCCTATAAATTCAAAAAGAAGATCTAATTGCATAATGTAAAGTATTAGAATTGGTTTTTTAAATTGATTTTAAGAACGCCTCAACAAAGTTCGTAAAGCCGACAGTCTCACTGCAGATATTATTGACCGCCGGCCAACTCTGTCAAGATTATAAAAGATAATTATTTAATCCAGTTTTGAGCACGATAAACAGCATCAGCCCATTTACGTTTAGCCAACTGCATATCGATTTTTTCGTCCGGTTCGAAAATGGTATCGACAGACCACTGTTTCTTCAGTTCATCGATGCTGTTCCAATATCCTACGGCCAACCCTGCAAGATATGCAGCACCCAACGCTGTAGTTTCAGTAGTTTGAGGACGAATAACTTTTCCTCCCAATACATTCGACTGGAATTGCATAAGCAAATTATTCACAGCAGCTCCACCATCTACACGCAACTCTTTTAAACCGATACCGGCATCGAGAATCATCGCGTTGATAACATCCATCGTTTGATAAGCAATGCCTTCCAACGCTGCGCGTAATATATGCGCGGCAGTGGTTCCTCTCGAAATACCCACGATTGCTCCGCGAGCATACTGGTCCCAATAAGGAGCTCCCAAACCTGTCAAAGCCGGAACAAAATAAACATCTCCGCAATCAGGAACTTCACTGGCCCGTTTTTCTATTTCCGATGAAGAGCTGATAAGATGGAGTCCGTCGCGTAACCACTGTACGATAGCACCTCCCATAAAGATACTTCCTTCCAGAGCATAGCATGTTTTTTCTCCAATCTTCCAAGCAACAGTTGTCACAAGATTATGCTTCGACATAATAGGACGCTCGCCCGTATTCATCAAAATAAAGCAACCTGTTCCATAAGTATTCTTCACCATACCGTCGTCTACGCACATCTGTCCGAAAAGAGCAGCTTGTTGGTCACCGGCAATACCTGAGATAGGCACTTTAGAAGCGAAAATAGTAGTCTTGGTATATCCATAGATTTCGCTGGAAGAAGCGACTTCAGGCAGCATGGACTTCGGGATATTGAACAACTCGAGCAACTCGTTGTCCCATTCCAACGTATGAATATTGAACAACATCGTACGCGATGCGTTAGATACGTCCGTAACATGCTTTTCACCACGGGTAAGCTGCCAAACGATCCATGTATCTACCGTACCAAAAGCCAATTCTCCGCGTTCAGCTCTTTCTCTTGCTCCTTCTACATTGTCTAAGATCCATTTAACCTTTGTAGCGCTGAAATAAGCATCGATAATCAAGCCTGTTTTTTCTTTAATGAAAGGAATCAAAGAATCCGCTTTCAGCTTGTCGCAATACTCCGCTGTTCGTCTATCCTGCCAAACAATAGCGTTATATACAGGCTCACCGGTTCTGCGGTCCCATACAATGGTCGTTTCGCGCTGATTGGTAATACCTATACCGGCAATATTGTTGCCGTTGATACCGATCTGCGTAATTGCTTCGGCTGCCACAGCGGCCAATGACGACCAGATCTCGTTTGGATTGTGCTCTACCCACCCGCTGTGTGGGAAAATTTGTGTAAATTCTTTCTGAGCAACCGAACAAATTTTTCCTTCATGGTTAAAAACAATAGCTCTGGAACTCGTAGTTCCCGCGTCGAATGATAAAATGTACTTTTCCATTGTACTAGTGTTTTGGTTAATAATAAGGATTTGATAATATAATAAGAAATCATTTCTATCTGTCTATACCACTACGCTTTCACTCCAATGCTTTTGCAATGATCGAAATAGGATGCTCGCACTTTGCTTTCGTAGACATTTCAATCTGCCATTTACATGTTTCGCAGTCGCTAACCACATAATCGATGTCCAACGACTCTATCTGCTTGAATAGCGGGTTCCCTATTTTCTGTGAAGTTTCATAGTTTTCCTTTTTAAAGCCATAGGTACCTGCAATTCCACAACAATTGGAGTCTAACACAACAAGTTCAATATTAGGAATCAGTTTCAATAATTCAATAGAGTAGAATGCCCATCCAAGCTTATCCATATGACAAGGAGTATGGTAAGCCACCCTTAGCTTCTCTTTTTTAAATTTCAAGTTCAAAGATCCTGCTTCAAAAAGCCTATATAAATATCTGGTCACTAATTCAATCTCATCCTTCACATCTGCATTTTCAACTCCCAGAAGATGAGGATATTCGTCTCTAATAGTAAAAATACAAGTCGATGAAGTGCCCACCACGGGAATGTTATTGTCGAGAACAGACGTTCGGATAGATTTCATATTTACGTTCGCCTGCTTCTTTGCCTGATTAATCAAGCCGTTAGAAATCAAGGCCACTCCACAACATTTCTCTTTTTCAAGAAGTTGCACCCCTATTCCCAACGCATTGAACACACGAATCGTATCTTTACCCAGTTGAGGATTGTTATAGTTCACATAACATCCGTGAAAATAGCAAACTTGCTTATCATATTGTTTCTGCTTTTCTTCTTGCTTCTTATACCATCTTTCAAAAGTTTCAAAAGCATATTTGGGAAAAGTACGATGATGATCTATCTGTAAAACCTTGTCCATGACATATTTGGTAGGCGACAAGCTTAAAACAGGATTAAGTATAGGAGAGAAGGGAGTAGCCAAAGCTCCCATAATATCCGTATTTGCCAAAAGTCTGTCGCGAAGTTTGGGACGCTTTTTAGCGTACTTGATACGGGCAGACTGAATGATATCGCCAATCCTTACATTCGAAGGGCAGGCCACCTCGCATCTTTTGCAGTTAGTACAATACTTCAGCGCTTCATCATAGAAGTTGCTTTTCTTCAAACGCAGGCGCTCACCGTCAGGCCCCGCCTGCTTAGGACCGGGATAATGAGGATTGACAGCAGCAACCGGACAATAAACCGTACAGATAGTACATTTGATACATTGTTCAAAATTATTCAGACTAATATTTTCGTTTTGTAAATTTTCCATATTCAGATTCATATTAAATGGTATTAGCCACGTGCAAGGCTGTCAAAATTGAAACACCGGCTCCACTTCCCTCTTTTAATGGAGAGAAACCTTCAAGACCCGCACCGATGACATATAAATTTTCAATAGGAAGGCCTGAACGGAGTGCCTGAAAATGGTGATTTGTACGTATACCGAACTGCATATAGTTCTGAGACTCGAATACATTATCATTATACCACTCCTGACGGTCGTGCAAATAATCTACATCAAGGTGGAAAATCGGTTCGTATACCCTATCGCGGGAAGCGATTAAACCTTGACTAAAGTAACTTCCGGTAGCCAAAACGAAATGATCGGCCACAAATGAAATATCACCATGATTCTTACTAAACACACGGCGCAAAGAATTAGCTTCCATATCGCCTCTGAGTATCGTGTCTCCTAACATAAAGGTTCCACCTTGTTTCTGAAAGAAATGACACAGATATTGTTGCGTTTTGATTCCTGCGATAGAAGGAGGAAGTGTAGGAAGCAATAAAATAGGCTTACCTACCGCATCTTCCATATCTTTCAGGATAGTATCGTTGGAAAGTCCCACAAAAGCGGGGAAAATAATAACATCAGACTCACTACTACCCTCTTTAAGAATACGGATTAATTGTTCTTTATGTTCTTCCTTATCAAGGGTTTTAGCAATATTCGTAGAACGGAATTCACTTGGATTCTGCTGAATGGCTTCCATGGCAGGAAGGGTAAAAAGATGAATATCAGCAGAAGTCCCACGCTTAGCAAGTTCTGAAGCTATAAATTCCGGATAGAAATCTAAAAAACCTACCATATTGAATATGGTTGCTTTCTGCCATGGCAAACGCCCGTCAGAAGAGGTCACTGCAAAACGGGACAATGTTTTCCACGTAGGCTTCAATTCACCCATAGCGCTGATGCGATAATGATTCTCCTTATAGCTTCCTACCGTATCGATACCCATTTCGGAAAAAAAGTTTTCCGCTTCCTGAGCCAATAACTCAAAACGTTCTTTACCTAACTTTGAGTAAGGATGCGAAGGCTTTTGAGCTATCAAATCATCCATCGATTCAACCGGATGAGATACAGGTGTTCCATCGGGAAGATAATTTAAAAGATCAAAAGAGCCTGAAGAAAAATGTAAAGCGCTCTGACCCGAAGAAATAATCGCGCACCGTTTACCACGTCGGCAAAGTTTAATACCGCACACCAAACCGGCCAGACCGCCACCAATAATTACTGTATCGAATTTCATTGCTGTATTTTTTTACAATCGTTCAACCCACACACACATTCATAAACCCATGCCGCATATTCACTTCCACGCAGACTCTCTCCCCAAGCGGTGGGAAGAATTCCTTTCCAGCGTTCATTCAAAAATTCGCAAAGAGAACGTTTAGCAGCTCCCGGACACATCTTTCCTTCACGGTGCATCAAACCGGCAGCGCGACAAGCGCAAAGTTCTCCCTGGCAAGTACCCATACCCACACGCGTTCGACGCCGTAAGTCGATGAGGTTATGAACATCAAGTTCTCTTAAAGCATAATTGACTTCACCCACCGAAATCTCTTCACACTCACAAACCAGGCTATGATCGCCTGCCTTATTTCCTGCAAAAAGCTCAGCCATTTCACCATGCCGGTAAAGAGCCGCTTCACGCAGTGTATGAGGAACAGAATGCATTTTCTCGTTGATTTCTTCCAAATTATAGCGCGAACCGGGCAAAAGGTCGGAAGCAGTCGTACAAGCTGCGGAAACTCCAAGTTTCTCGCAGACAAGATCGGTAGCCCATTCCGCCATTAAGCGATAAGTCATCAGTTTACCGCCGGTGATTGTTATGAAACCTTCCAAACCGTCACGTTTCGCATGGTCGAGAAGAACAATTCCCCTGCTCACGCTACGCCCTGAAGGATCATTATCACTTGCAACGAGCGGACGAACTCCGGCATAAGCACGTAGAATACGGGTAGTGGCAAGACTAGGACTCAACTTTTCGCCTTCACGCATCAGAAGGTCTACTTCTTCGGGAGTGACTCTTACATTATCGATCTCATCATAAGGGATGCGAAGAGAGGTAGTACCAATCAGAGAAATAGTATCGCCCGGCACAAGAATGTCAGCATCAGCAGGTTTACGACAGCGGTTTAAAACCATATTGTTCACCCGATGCCCAAAAATAAGAAGAGAACCTTTCGATGGGAACATATTAACTTTTAGATCGGCGTATTCGGCTATTCGCTGCCCCCAAATCCCCCCGGCATTGACAACCACCTTACCATAAACTTTTTTACGCTCGTTATGGCGAACATCGAGTATTTCAATGCCAACAACACGGCCCTGCTCAATAATAAGTCCAAGAACCTCGTGATAAGTAAGTACCGTAGCGCCATGATTTTTAGCGTCAATAATATTCGAAGCCGTCAATCTAAAAGGATCCACGGTACCATCAGGCACCTCAACAGCACCAATCAACTCAGGATTTACAGAAGGCTCTTTACGAATTGCTTCTTCAGGAGAAATTGCGTGGGCAGAAATACCCGCTTTCAGACATGATTCGATAAATGTTTTCTGAAATTCCAACCCATCTTCAGGCAGACTGATAAAAAGGCCATTGCTTTCTTCAATGCAATGTGAAGCGATACGCTTCAGAATCATGTTTTCTTTAATGCACTCCTCCGCCGATTCAGAATCAGTAACAGCATATCGCGCGCCACTATGAAGCAGACCGTGATTACGCCCGGTAGCTCCCGTAGCAATATCGCTACGTTCTATCAAAAGAGTAGAAAGACCTCTTTTAGAACAATCGCGTGCGGTTCCTGCACCGGTAGAACCACCGCCAATGATAATCACATCGAACAAGTGCGAAGAAATACTTAAATCATTATTTTTCATCTCGGTCAACAAGTTTTAGTTCCGCAAATTAAAATAAAATAATCAAGAAAAAAAAGTTTTTCGAAAGAAAAATGAATCAAAGCGAAAGATAATAGTTGCAACATGAAACAGTTTCATTCTTGATTATTATAAGGAAACCCAATATAATTCACAAGTTCCGAATAAAAAGAAAGTTAAAATACAAACAATAAAAAACTATTTTTCTTATACTATTTTCTTTAGAAAAAGAGCGTTTACAATATAAATTATAGAAAGATAAAAATAAAAGAAATGGAGAAACACATGCGATACAAAGATTTTATATAAAAAAGTATCGAACAAATGTTCTTTCACAGTATTGGAAATTCTTATCACAGAGATAGGAAAAAGGCACAATTATAGCAACAATAAAGATTTATTGCAACACATCAAGAAAAGAAAGAAACATATAGACGTATTAAAAGCGCTTATTAGTTCCTTTTATTATCTCAGAAAAACCTACTAAATTAAAAATCTCCCTTAAAAAAGCAAGAATTTCCAGATAAATGGCAGGCTCTTCACCGATTTTATTAACAGAGTCAACCTCCTTCACATCAGAAGCACTCATCACAACATCCTTTCGAAAATCCACTTCGTACATTTTACTTACCATATCCTGATAGAATTAAATTGTTAATACTCATTTTTTCTTTTCCCGTATTACAGTTCTCACAGCTTTCAAAGCCACAAGCCGGTTAAATCAGAGCCAAACCTTTAAAAATAAGAAATTTTATCATTTCAAGTTCTCAGATTATCCTGATAGTGATTGTTTTATGCATCAAATCAGTTCAGCTGCAAATATAACACAATATTTTTAATCAGCAAACTTTTCGAAAGTAAATGAAATATAAAACCATAAAAAACATTCGCTATATTTCGAAATAGAGAAAATAAAGATGTTATTCAATAGGATTAGCCTTACCTCAAAGAAAAAAACAAATGTAAGGAACCCAAACAAATAACCGAAACTTAATAAAGAAAGAGCTAACATATTACACGAAACAAAGCAAGATATAGTTACATATTGTCAATCCATTCCATCTATTACATACAAAACAAAAGTTATTTGGATAGAGCAAACATATTAATAGATATTTTTTTGTAGATTTGTAAATTCAAGCAAAAGAAATATGAGACAGCCAATTACGCGTATTGCAATTAAAGTAGGAAGCAATGTCCTGACACGCCAAGACGGAACGCTTGACGTCACCCGCATGTCATCGCTCGTTGACCAAATAGCCGAACTATATCGGGCCGGAGTCGAGGTCATTCTTATCTCATCGGGAGCGGTAGCTTCAGGACGTAGCGAAATATGTCCGCAAAAGAAGTTGGACAGTGTAGACCAGCGCCAACTATTCTCGGCAGTAGGACAAGCCAAACTAATCAACCGCTATTACGAACTTTTCCGCGAACATCGTATTTCGGTTGGACAAGTATTGACGACGAAAGAAAGTTTCAGTACTCGCCGCCACTATCTGAATCAAAAAAACTGTATGACGGTGATGCTGACCAATGGTATTATCCCGATTGTCAACGAAAACGATACAGTTTCGGTCAGCGAGCTTATGTTTACTGACAACGACGAGCTTTCGGGACTCATCGCCTCCATGATGGATGTCGGCGAATTAATCATTCTCAGCAATATAGACGGAATCTACAATGGCGATCCTTCTGCTTCGAACACTTCTGTCATTCGGCAAATCAAACAGGGAGAAGACTTTTCGGATTGCATCCAGACTTCAAAATCCGGCTTCGGACGCGGAGGCATGCTCACAAAGACAAACATTGCCCGGAAAGTAGCCGATGAAGGCATTCCCGTAGTAATAGCCAATGGAAAGCGTGACAATATTTTAATTGATTTGTTCCAAAACCCCGGCGAAACATTATGTACTCGTTTTCTTCCGTCTAAAGGACCGGTTTCAAGTGTAAAAAAATGGATTGCGCATAGTGAAGGGTTTGCTAAAGGAGAAATACATATCAACGAATGCGCGACGCAAGTGTTAAACTCCGGGAAAGCCATCAGTATTCTTCCCATCGGAATCACCCGAATCGAAGGAGAGTTTGAGAAAGATGATATTGTACGAATCATTGATTTCAAAGGAAATCCAATAGGGGTAGGAAAAG
>OHBE01001767.1_pt1 | contig 17648 bp, 16 predicted proteins | sample 1577231 | NCBI WGS metagenome assembly OHBE01 (sample SAMEA3541506, study PRJEB24748) | human gut metagenome | biome: human gut; feature: human-associated habitat; material: faeces | place: China | collected 2012 | reverse complement strand
CGCTACAGCAGTATTCCTGAAAAGGGCTATATCGTTCTGGGGGCAACGCTGCAATTAAAAAAAGGCAACATCGCAGAAATCCGTGGACGCATGGCAGAATTGGCAGAGCAGAGAAGGGCAAAGCAGCCCTTACAGTACCCCAGTGCAGGCAGCACCTTCAAGCGTCCTGAGGGGTATTTTGCAGGGAAGCTGGTGCAGGATGCAGGGCTAAAGGGTAAAACCATCGGCGGCGCACAGGTATCCGAAAAGCACTCCGGCTTTCTGATTAATATCGGCGGCGCAACGGCACAGGATATTCTGGATTTGATTGCGTTCTGCCAGAAGGAAGTCAAGGATAAATTCGGTGTGACACTGGAAACGGAAGTGAAAATCGTCGGAGAAGAATAAGGAGAGATGGGAAAGGTCGGTGAAGGAGTATGCGGTTTGTAATTGTAACGGGGATGTCCGGCGCAGGGAAAACCTCTGTGCTGAAATTTCTGGAGGACATCAATTTTTTCTGTGTAGATAATATTCCCCCTGCGTTGCTGCCGAAGTTTGCGGAGCTTTGCTATGAGCAGGAGGGTGAAATCGAGCGCGTTGCCATGGGGATTGATATTCGTGGCGGGAAGCTGTTTAATGACCTGTTTGAGGTACTGTCTGATTTGCAGCATAAGGGATATGAATATGAGATTTTATTCTTGGATGCCTCGGATGATGTGCTGATTAAACGCTATAAGGAAACCAGAAGAAGTCATCCTCTTTCCAAAAACGGCTCCATTCAAGAGGGAATTCAGAAGGAGCGTGAAATACTGAAGGATGTCAAGCGTAAGGCAACCTATATCATCGACACGAGCCAGATTTTGACCCGACAGCTCAAGGAGCAGATTAACCGTATTTTTGTAGAAAATCAATCTTACGAAAATCTGATGATTACGGTGCAATCCTTTGGCTTTAAATACGGAATTCCTGCGGACAGTGATTTAGTATTCGATGTGCGTTTTCTGCCCAATCCCTTTTATATTCAGGAACTGAAGGAAATGACGGGCAACGATGAGCCTGTCAGCAGCTATGTGATGAGCTTTGAGGAAAGCCGAACATTTCTGAAAAAGCTGGTGGATATGCTGGAATTTCTGATTCCGCACTATATTAAAGAGGGCAAAAATAGTCTTGTCATCAGCATCGGCTGCACGGGCGGCAAGCACCGCTCTGTTACCCTTACGAATGCCCTTTACAATGCCCTTGGAAAGGATGGACACACCCTCCTTCTCAAGCATAATGACATTGAAAAGGACAGCAGACACAAGAAATAAGCAAAAAACAGAAAGGAGGGGCAAATTTGTCATTTTCGTCTAAGGTTAAGGGTGAGTTGTCCCTTCATTTTGGAAATGGAAGACATTGTGAAATTGCGGAAATTGCAGCGTATGTTAATATCTATGGACAGATAGCCGTGTTTGGCGGAAATTTTTGTTTAAAAATCCAAACAGAGAATGATTACGCTGTGAAAAAATGCTTTACATTATTGAGAAATACTTTTAATATGATAGCGGATGTATCTGTAAGAATCAGCGGGCAGAAGCGGCAGACTAAGGTGTATACCCTGCTTGTACGCGATGCAGCAGCCATCTTACAGGCAACCGGTATTTTAACAATAGAAAAGGAACAGAAGAAACTGAAAAAGCGGATTTATCCGCCTGTGGTCAGCAGCATCTGCTGTCGGCGGGCATATATTCGCGGCGCATTCATTTCTGTCGGCTCTGTAAATGATCCGGAAAAGAACTATCATCTGGAATTCGTTCTGGCGGATTTGTCTGCGGCGGAGCAGCTGCGGGAGTTAATCAATGCCTTCGGATTGGATGCCAAGGTGGTAGAGCGAAAAGAGCATTATATCGTCTATCTGAAAGAAGGTGAACAGATTGTCGATTTGTTGAATATCATGGAGGCACCACTGGCGCTGATGGATTTGGAGAATGTCCGCATCGTCAAGGAAATGCGCAATGATATCAACAGAAAAGTCAACTGTGAAACGGCGAACCTGAATAAGGTGGTCGGAGCGGCTGTAAAGCAATTAGAGGATATCAATTATATTGAGGAAACCATCGGGCTTGCGCGTCTGCCGGAGCAGTTGGCAGAGGTGGCGAGGGTGCGATTGGAATATCCGGACAGAAGCTTGAAAGAGCTGGGTTCTTTCCTCATGACACCTGTCGGAAAGTCCGGTGTCAACCATAGACTGCGTAAAATCAGCAGCATTGCTGAGGCATTAAGAGAAGGGAAGGGTGGAATAGAATGACACAGAAATCAATTACCATCAAGGCATCCTTGGATGCAAGACAGGCTGCGTATTTCGTGCAGACGGCCGGGAAATTTGAATCTGAAATTCAGGTTAGTGTGGATGAAAAAAGAATTAACGCAAAGAGCATTATGGGCACTATCGCGCTGAATATGCAGGAAGGGCAGACTGCCCTGATTACTGCGGACGGCAAGGACGAAGCAGCGGCAGTGGAAGAGCTGGCGGCAGTATTGGCATAATTTTTTTATACAGAGCAGCAATCATTACATACAAAAAACCCTGTCGGAGAATCAACGGCAGGGTTGATTTCTTTCTGCACCTGTGTTATACTGTCAAAGCAACTGAACAAACGAGATGTACCTGCTACGGATACCACCGAAAAGGACCACGAACGGACCATGGGTATCCCACCATCTCGGTAAATAAAAAACAGGAGGTCTTTTTTTAATGAACAAAAACATTGTAAACACAAAATTTCTGGTTTCCACAGCGCTCATTGCGGCAATTTATGTTGTGATGACATTGGCGATTGCACCACTTAGCTTCGGAATGATTCAGATTCGTATTTCCGAGGTGCTGATGCTGATGGCATTTATCGACAAAAAGTATGCGCCCGGTCTGGTGCTTGGCTGTTTCATCGCGAACTGCTTCAGCCCCTTCGGCATGATGGACGTTGTATTCGGCACAGCCTGCACAGCGGCTTCTCTTGTGGGGATTACGAAATGCAGCAAAACACTGTTCGGCGCAAGCCTTTGGCCTGTGCTTTGCAATGCATTCATCGGCATTGAGCTGTATCTGTTCGGCAGTCCGCTTCTGCTGAGCATGGCAACGGTTGCGTTTGGGGAATTCCTTTCCGTTTCCGTTTTGGGTTATGTTCTGTTCCGTCAGGTTTTGAAAAACAGCACCTTGGTGGAACGCTTGAAAATCGCATAAAATCAAAAAACAGGGACTTTTCCTGCTTTTGGGGCAGGGAGAGTCCTTATTTTTCTGCTTTTATTTTTTTGAAAAAAAGCTCTTGACAAATAAAATCGGGGTGCTATAATCTAACTAACCAAAGAGAGAAACCGATGATTAAGAGGAGTAGCCTTTTAAATCAGCTTTCAGAGAGTTGCGGATGGTGGAATCGCAACAGCGAGAGGATGGGTGAATGGACTTATGAGGGCGGTCGAAAGCGAAAGCGAGTAGTAACCGACGGGAAACGCACCCGTTACCAGAGCGTAACTGTATGGCTGTACAGTGGAAAGAGCGGATGATTTTTTCATCAATTTGGGTGGTACCGCAGGAATATACAAGTCTTGTCCCATAGTAGATTACTATGTGATAAGGCTTTTTTTATTCGGCAAAATCGAGTACCTCGTTCGAGAAAACAGCTAAGACGAGATGAGATGAGACAGAAGGAAACAAAAAACAGTATGAGAAAAGGAGCGATTGGTATGAAAAAGTTTATGGCAATGACAATGGCAATGGTGATGGCAGCAATGGCACTGACAGGCTGCGGCAGCAGCAATGCGGCAGATGATAAGGCAAGTGGAGATATTCCCGTTATCGGCATCAATCAGTATGGACAGCACGCATCTTTGGATAACTGTCGAGAGGGCTTTTTGCAGGGTCTGGAGGAAGCAGGTTTGAAGGAAGGCGTGGATTACAAGATTGAATATCAGAATGCAGGCTTTGATGACAACGCCGCAACACAGATTGCACAGAACTTCTCCGCAAAGAATGTTGCGCTGATGTGTGCGATTGCAACACCCTCCGCAACTGCTTGCTATGCGGCGGCAGAGGATAAGGATATTCCTGTTATCTTCACAGCAATCACTGATCCTGAGGAAGCAAAGCTGACCGGTGGCAACATCACAGGCACCAGCGACAAGCTTCCCATCGAAGGACAGCTTGAGCTGATTCGTAAGGTTCAGCCCGATGCAAAAACAATCGGGATTCTTTACACAACAAGCGAACCCAATTCCGTTTCCGCAGTAAAGGAATATCAGGAAAAGGCAGAAGAATACGGCTTCACGATTGAAGCACTGGGCGTTATGACACAGGCAGAGGTCAATCAGGCAACAGATACGCTGATTTCGAAGGGTGTAGACTGCTTCACAAACCTGACAGACAATAACGTAGTCGGCGTTCTGCCTTCCATTCTGGAAAAAACAAATGAAGCAGGCATCCCTGTTTACGGCAGTGAAATCGAGCAGGTAAAGCTGGGCTGCGTAGCCTCCGCAGGGATTGAATACGTTGCACTGGGCAGACAGACAGGCATGATGGCAGCAAAGATTCTCAAGGGTGAGGCAAAAGCATCCGATATGCCCTACGAAACCATTTCCGAATTTGAAATTTATGTAAATCCCGATGCAATGGCTGCACTGAAGCTGAGTGCAGATGTGGAAAATGCGATTGATGTAACTGCGGAATAAGCGTCCGCATAGAAAGAGGTTCCTTTATGTTTGATTTGATTATCAGCACGCTGACACAGGGCTTTATTTACGCCCTGTTGTCCTACGGCATTTATATTACATATAAAATACTGGATTTTCCCGATTTGACGGTAGATGGCAGCTTTCCCCTCGGGGCGGCGATTACGGCAGTTCTTCTGGTAAAGGGGATGAACCCCTTTCTGGTGCTTGTAGCGGCGCTTCTGGTGGGCGCGGCAGCCGGACTGGTAACAGGTGTCATTCATGTGAAATTCGGTGTCAGAGACCTTCTGGCAGGTATCATCACTATGACGGCGTTGTTCTCCATCAATTTGCAGATTGCAGGCTCCAATCTGGCGGTAGAACGTGCCATCGGCACGATTTATACCTCCGGTCCGATTATGGCTGTGATGGGCAATTCTACCCTGATGATGCGTAAATTTGTAGTATCCCTGCTAGTAGCTGTGATTTTCAAATTCATTCTGGATTGGTATCTTAAGACAAAAAGCGGCATGCTTCTGCGTGCAGTTGGTGATAACAGCACACTGGTAACCACCCTTGCAAAGGATAAGGGCATTGTAAAGATTATCGGGCTGACGGTTGCAAATGCACTCGTTGCCTTCTCCGGTGCGCTGGTCTGCATGGAGCAGAGAGCCTTCTCCAGTACCATGGGGACAGGGCAGATGGTTTTTGGTCTGGCGGCGGTTATCATCGGCACAACCCTGTTCCGTAAGGTTAGCTTTGCGAAGGGCACTACGGCGGTTCTGGTCGGCAGTGTGTTCTATAAGGCTTGTATTCAGGTGGCAATCAGCTTGGGTCTTCCCGCAAATCTGATGAAGCTGGCAACGGCAGTGCTGTTCCTGATTATTTTGATTCTTGGTAATAAACAGAAGGGTGGTGCGGAGCATGCTTGAGCTAAAGCATATCAAAAAAATCTATAATCCCGGCACCATTTCCGAAACACTGCTGTTTGAGGATTTTAATTTGACTGTGCCCGACGGCGAATTTGTTTCGATTGTCGGCAGTAATGGATCGGGCAAAACCTCCATGCTGAATATCATCTGCGGCAGCATCCCCATTCAGAAAGGAGAGGTGCTGATTGGCGGCAAGGATATTGCAAAAATGAAGGATTTTCAGAGATATCGCACCATTGGGCGTGTCTATCAGGACCCTTCGGCAGGCACCTGTCCAAATCTGACAATGCTTGAGAATATGTCTCTGGCGGATAATAAGGGCAAGCCCTTCGGTCTGGGCAGAGGTGTGAATAAGGCAAGAGAAAATTTCTATAAGGAACAGCTTTCCATTCTGGGGTTGGGTCTGGAAAATAAAATGAATGTCAAGCTGGGGGCGCTTTCCGGCGGACAAAGACAGGCGGCAACGCTGATTATGGCAACGCTGACACCTATTGAATTTCTGATTCTGGATGAACATACCGCTGCGCTTGACCCCAAAACGGCGGATATCATCATGGAATTGACGAATAAGGTGGTGCAGGAAAAGCACTTGACGGCAATGATGGTAACGCATAACCTGCGCTATGCGGTGGAATACGGCAGTCGTCTGATTATGATGGATAAGGGCCATATCGTGCTGGATAAGGCAGGAGAAGAAAAGGTCAATACAAAGGTGGATGATATTCTGGATATCTTCACGAAAATCAGTATCGAATGTGGAAACTGACTGGGAGCTGCATATACAATCCTCGGATAATTTCGTCCGAGGATTTTTTCTGTGCTTTTCACAGGAATCCGTTTATGGTATACTCAGAGAAAATGCAAAAGATAGAAGGTTGATGGGAATTAAGATGAAGCATTTAATTGACAAATTGGAGAGAGAAAAAGCCCTCACCAAGATGGAGTGGATTACCCTGCTGAATGGCAGAACGCCAGATTTGGCGGAATATCTTTTTGCAAAGGCGAGAGACATTCGCCATCAGCATTACGGCAGGGATATCTATATTCGAGGGCTGATTGAATTTACGAATTATTGCAGAAATAACTGCTATTACTGCGGTATCCGCAGAGGGAACGAAGGACTGAAACGCTATCGGCTGACGGAGGAGGAAATCCTTTCTTGCTGTGAACAGGGGTATGCCCTCGGCTTTCGTACCTTCGTTTTGCAGGGCGGCGAGGATCTGTATTTTACGCAGGAAAAAATGACGCATATTATCTGTTCTATGCGTGAGAAATACCCCGATTGTGCGATTACGCTTTCCATCGGGGAGAGGGAAAGGGAAGAATATGAAGCGTATTTTGCGGCAGGGGCGAACCGCTTTTTGTTGCGGCACGAAACGGCAAACGAAGCACATTATCGTACGTTGCATCCCGCGGAGCTGGATTTAAACCACCGCAAGGCTTGTCTCCGGAACCTGAAGAAAATCGGTTATCAGGTAGGAAGCGGCATTATGGTTGGCTCGCCTGGGCAGACGGCAGAGCATCTGGCGGAGGATCTGCTGTTTCTGAAGGAGTTGAATCCTCACATGATTGGCATTGGGCCCTTCATTCCCCAGAAGGATACGCCCTTTCGGGAGGAAAAGGCAGGTACATTGGAACTGACACTTTTCCTTCTGGGACTTCTGCGGCTGATGCTGCCAAAGGTGCTGCTGCCCTCTACAACGGCACTCAGCACCATTCATCCGGATGGGCGGAAAATGGGGATTCTGGCAGGGGCAAATGTTGTCATGCCGAACCTTTCCCCGCAGGAAAATAGAAAGCTTTATAGTCTGTATGATAACAAACGCTCCATGGGGGATGAAGCGGCGGAGGGGCTTGCCCTTTTAAAGGCAGAGATGGAATCCATTGGCTATCGGGTGGTCAGCGCCCGCGGAGATTCTCTGGTAGAATAGGAGGAAAAAATGGGACTGAACAATACACCGTTGTCGGAACGGATACATATCGGGATTTTCGGCAGAAGAAATGCAGGAAAATCTAGCGTTATCAATGTCATGACAGGACAAAATTTAGCAATCGTTTCTGATGTGGCAGGCACAACAACAGACCCTGTACAGAAGGCAATGGAGCTGCTGCCGCTTGGGCCTGTTGTTATGATTGATACCCCCGGTCTGGATGATGTGGGGGAACTTGGAAAAATGCGCGTAGAAAAGGCATATCAGGTTTTGCAAAAAACCGATATTGCCGTTATCGTGATAGATGCGTCTGTCGGGGAAACGGCGGAGGATGCGGCAATTCTTGCAGAAATTCAAAAGAGAAGCATTCCTTATATCATCGTAAAAAACAAAGCGGATTTGACGCAGAAGCAGGATGGAGAAAATGAAATTTTCGTCAGCGCAAAAACGGGCGAAAATATTTCCGTCTTGAAGGAACGCATTGCTGCGTTAGCACCAAAGGGGGAGAAGGAACGCAGAATTATCGGGGATTTACTGGAACCAAATGATTTTGTGGTTTTAGTTGTGCCGATTGATTCCGCTGCGCCGAAGGGCAGGCTGATTTTGCCGCAGCAGCAGACGCTTCGGGATATTCTGGAGGCAGGCGCAAATGCCATTGTCGTAAGGGATTCCGAATTGCAGGAAACCTTAGTCTCTCTCGGAAAACGCCCGAGGCTTGTTATTACGGACAGCCAAATTTTCGGGAAGGTTTCTAAAATCGTACCGGAGGATATCCCTCTGACCTCGTTTTCGATTCTGATGGCGCGGTATAAGGGCAATCTGGAGCAAAATGTCAAAGGGGCGAGAGCCTTGGAGCAGTTGAAGAATGGAGATACGGTGCTGATTTCCGAAGGCTGTACTCATCACCGCCAGTGCGAGGACATCGGAACGGTCAAGCTGCCCCGTTGGATTCGGGAATATACGGGGAAGGAATTACAGTTTCAATTTACAAGCGGCGGCACATTCCCTGCGGATTTATCTCCCTATGCGCTGATTGTGCATTGCGGCGGCTGCATGCTGAATGAAAAGGAAATGCAGCACCGACTTTCCATAGCGAAGGAGCAGGGCGCGAAAATGACGAATTACGGCATCTGTATCGCCTATATTCATGGGATTCTGGAAAGAAGCCTTGCGCCTTTGGGATTATAAAAAACAGAAAAAGAAAGCAGACACCATAGAATTTATTTCTACGAATGTCTGCTTTTTGTTTATCTTCTGTAATTTCTTCTTCTGCGGGGTCTTTGTCTGCGCAGCTGCTTTCTGCGCTGATAGCTTCTGTAGCCGATGAATCGGGTGATGCAGAAAATAAGAAGGAGAACGATTGCCGCAATCCCCACACCGATGGCGACCCTTTTCACCATGCCGGAAAGAGAGGATTTATCCAGCTCTGCCTTCTGTGTATCTGTCAGCGCGTCTACAGCATTCTGTGCAATCAAATCAACGGTTTGCGTTTTGCCATTATAGGAAAGCTGCAATGTGCCGAGGGTCTGCCCTTTTTTGACTGCGCCCTCTACACCTTCGGGAATATCCGTCTTTACGGTAACGGCAGAGGCATCCGTTCCCTTCGGCAGGGTGTAATACACATCCTCGCTTGGTGCAATCGTCACCTTGCCTAAGGCAACGGCTTTTTTGTTATAGGTTTCGGTTACAGGTACGGTTGAGGTATAGTCGCTGACCGCGGCAACCTTCACGGATGCGTAATTTGCAAAGCCATAATCGAACAAAGCGGCGGTATCGGTATAATGCTCCGCACCATTGCACTTCATCACAACGGCAATCAGTGTCAGCCCATCCCGTTCGGCGTATGTCACAAGTGTATTGCCTGCCTCGACGGTATAGCCTGTTTTGCCGCCGATGGCATCCTTATAATAATAGATGGAATTGGGGTTCAGCATCTGGTGCTGTCCATGCAGATAGCGGGTTTCTGTCTGTAGATTGGTCGGGGGAATTTCTTAATCGGTCTCACTCATCATGGAACGATATTCCTCGTGCTTGAGCAGCTCCCTTGCAATCAGTGCCATGTCATGTGCGGTAGTGTAATGGTTTTCATCAAACAGTCCATTGGCGTTGACAAAATTTGTATTTGTACAGCCGAGCTCCTTCGCCCGCTCCGTCATGTGCTTGGCAAATGCCTCCACAGAGCCATCCACATATTCCGCTACGCCGTTGGAGGCTTCGTTTGCGGAACGCAGAATAATTGCACGCAGCACCTGCTCCAAGGTTAGTGTTTCGCCTTCGAGGATGGCAATATGCGCACTGCCGGGCTCAATGTTGTAAACGGCATCGTGGGAAAATGTGATTTCATCCGTCAGCTTGCCGTTTTCCAATGCCAGAAGAATTGTCATCAGCTTTGTGATGCTGGCAGGATACATTTTTTTGTCTGCATCCTTATCATAGAGAATTTCCCCGCTTGCCGCATCTATCAGAACGGCGGTTTCTGCGGCAAGGCTCAGCGTATCGTTCGCGGTGGTCTCATCTGCCTGCGTTTCGTTTGTTTCATTTGTTTGCGTTTCTTTTGCTTGGTTTTCTTCTTCTGCAAAGACGGAATAAGAGGGGAGAGCTATCGTAAATGCCAATAAGAACGGCAGGAATCGTGTCAATCGTTTTTTCATGTGAATCTCCTATATATTTGAAAATTTATCTTATATGTGATATAGTTATTTCGTATGAGTATCTGCGTTTCCGAAGGAAACGGCAATACCTTATTTTATCACAGGAAGCGAAAAAGAAAAAGAGGTTTGTGTTAAAGTTGCATGAGAATACATTTTTTAAAAAAATCGGAATAGAACGCCTGAAGCTTCTGGCAGTGCTGCTGTTTTTTCTGTTCAGCGGCATCTGGTACAGCCATAGCTTTGCAACGGGCGCATTGGAAATGGGAACACCTGCTTCTGCGGAGAAAATCACCGAAAAACGGGAAATAAACGCAGAAAATGATGCAGGCAGGTTGAATATCAACACCGCAACAGCGAAGGAGCTGATGCGCCTTTCCGGCATTGGCGAGAAAAAGGCGGCGGAAATTGTTGCGTATCGGGAGGAAAACGGCGGCTTTTCTGATATCGCGGAGCTGATGCGTGTTTCCGGTATCGGAGAAAAAACCTTTGCAGAAATACAGGATGAAATTACAGTGGGAGAATAAGGAGGCTGAAAATGGCGTATCAGATTTTAGTGGTGGATGATGAAAAGCTCATCGTAAAGGGGATTAAATTTTCCTTGGAGCAGGACGGCATGGAGGTTACTGCGGCGTATGATGGGGAAGAGGCTCTGCAAAACATCAAGGAAAAGAATTTCGATCTGGTGGTGCTCGATGTGATGCTGCCGAAGATGGATGGGCTTGAGGTTTGCCAGCAGACAAGAGAATTTTCACAGGTGCCGATTATTATGGTAACGGCGAAGGGTGAGGATATGGATAAAATTATGGGGCTGGAATACGGTGCGGATGATTACATCACAAAGCCCTTTAACATTCTTGAGCTGAAGGCGAGAATCAAAGCCATTCTGCGCCGCAGTGTGAAAAAAGCACCTACCGAGACACAGGAGAAAAAAGTTCTGAAGGCAAGAGACCTAGAACTTTCCTTCGACAGCAGACGTGTATTTATCAGCGGAAAGGAGGTAAACCTGACCGCGAAGGAATTCGACCTTCTGGAGCTGCTCATGGAAAACCCCGGAAAGGTTTACAGCAGAGAAAAGCTTCTGGATACCGTCTGGGGCTATGATTACCCCGGTGATGTGCGTACGGTGGATGTACATGTGCGCCGTTTGAGAGAAAAAATTGAAGTAAATCCGAGCGAACCGAAGTATATCTTTACAAAATGGGGAGTTGGTTACTATTTTAACTAAAGCGACGAAAGAAAAGAAAAAGCTCCCGTTTATTTCTCTGCGCTGGATTATGCTTGCAGGCTATCTGGTAGGGGGGATTGTTCCGCTCCTGCTTTTGGCAAGCACCATTCTTCACTCTGTTCAGGGATATTTCTTGGATGAGCGAAAGAAGGTCCTGCTCAGTCAGGCAAATGTTATCTCCGGACAGGTTACATCCTCGGAATTTTTGTTTGATGAAGAAAACCGCAGCGCGCTGGAGGAGACCATTTTAGAAACCAGTCAGGAAAAGAATTTTCGTGTTATGATTTTAGATTCCTCCTGCTTGGTAACCTATGATACAGGCTATGAGGATGTCGGGAAAACGCTGCTTCTGCCTGAGGTTGTGCAGGCATTACAGCATAAGGATACCGCAAAGGAGCAGAAAAACGGTACGGTTTATGCCGCAGCCTCTATTGTTGGTGCAGGTGATACGCGTGTGGGCGTTGTGCTGATTGTAGACAGCTTGGCAGATGTGCATGATATTCTTGGAGATATCGGCAAGGAGGCATATCTGCTGTTGGGAACGCTTGTCCTTCTAGTGCTGATTGTGATGGTTATTATTTCAAAGGTCTTTACAGAGCCTGTGAAAAATCTGATTGACGTTATTCGCAAAATGTCTGAGGGGCATTTTGAACAGCGTGCAAAGGTCAGAGGGATTGTGCATAATGAAATTGTGGATCTTGCGATTTCCTGTAACCAGATGGCAGACCAGCTGGAAAAGGTAGAATCCAGCCGCCAGCAGTTTGTTTCCAATGTATCACATGAGCTGAAAACGCCTTTAAGCTCCGTAAAGGTGCTGAGTGAATCTATTTTGCTGCAGGAGGATGTTCCGAAGGAAATGTATGTGGAATTTCTGCATGATATTACCTCTGAGGTTGACCGTATGACTGCAATCATCAATGACCTTTTGACGCTTGTTAAGCTGGATCAAAAGGAAATCCCCCTGAATTTTAAGGAAACAAATCTTACGCAGATGATGACGGATATCATCAAGCGCTTGCAGCCGATGGCTGATGCCAAGCATATTTCTCTGCAATGGGACGCATCAAAGGAAATCCATGCAGAGGCAGATGAAATGAAGATTTCCCTTGCGATTTCTAATTTGGTTGATAATGCAGTGAAATATACCCCGGAGGAAGGAACCGTAAAGGTTTCTTTAGATGCAGACCATCAAAACGTATTTATCAGCGTGGCAGATACGGGCATTGGGATTCCGGAGGATGAGGTCAACCGTATTTTTGAACGCTTCTACCGTGTGGATAAAACAAGAGACAGAGAAACCGGCGGCACAGGGCTTGGGCTTTCCATTACCCACAGCACCATCATGATGCACAAAGGCAGCATTAAGGTAAACAGCAAGGAGGAGGAAGGCACGACCATTCTGGTGCGGATTCCTCTCAAGCAGCCGACCACACACGGGTAAAGGAGGAATTTTATGACACAACGAAAATCTTTGGCGCGAAAGCTGATTGTCCTGTTTATTGTGCTGGTCATACTGATTCCCTGTTCCGTTCTGGTATATGATACCGTAGTTTCATCGAATGAGGAAAGAGTGGATTTTTATTATATGATGAGTGACGGCGGCATGGGTGCTCTGAAAAAAAATATTCCCCGAACGGACAAGGAGGCAATGCTGAAAAACGTGCTTGCGATTTTACAGGAGGGCCCTAATGCGGATGGTGCGACAGCTTCTATGCCGCAGAATCTGGAGATACGCTCTGTTACGCTGGAGCAAGCCACTGTTACGGTGGATTTTTCCGAGGAATATTTACAGATGAATGATTTGGAGGAGACTATTTGCCGTTCCTCTGTCGTCTGGACGCTGACCTCTCTGGATTTCGTGAAGAATGTACGGATTCTGGTAGAGGGTGAGCCGCTGAAAAATCAGAACGGTGAGGCGTATGCGATTTTCAACAGAGATAATGTCTGGATAGATACGGAAATTTCCGCGGAAACCACAGGCTACGCAATTCTGACACTGTATTTCGCAAATGCGGAAGGCACGGATCTGGTGGCGGAGGAGCGTGTGGTAGAGGTAAACGCAAACCAGACCAGAGAAAAAACCGTTTTGGAACAGCTGATTGCAGGACCGGAGGAAAAAGGCAGTGTTGCAACGATTCCTGTCGGTACAAAAATCAAGGATGTAACCACAACAGATGACGGCACCTGCTATGTCAATCTGAGTGAGGAATTTGTGCTGAAGCACACCGGCGGAGAAAGGGAGGAGCTGCTGACGATTTATTCGATTGTAAATTCCCTGTGCAAGCTGGATCAGATTGACCGCGTGCAGTTTCTGGTAGAAGGGAAAAAGCTGGATACCTATAAGGATAATTTGCAGTTCAAAACGCCGTTTACCGCAGTTGACAGCATCAGAAGACTTGAGGAGAGATAAGAGGAGAACAGAAATGAAGCGTCCGATACTTTGGACAACAATTTTCATGATTTGTGGAATATATATGAGACTGGGCATATCGAAAGTGATATGTCTGGTCTCTTTTCTTTTTCTGCTCTTTTTTATGTTTCGTTTTGTGATAAACAAGAAAAAGCCTGCTTATCTGCTGCTTCTGTTCTTTGTTCCGCTTGGATTCTTTTCAGCAGGGGTGCATTGGCAGGCAGAGCAGAGCCTTTTGACAAAAAACGTAACAGGCGAGGGCGTAATTCTGGAAGAAGGAGAAACTACCTCCGGCAATCAGAAGCTGACCCTTCGCTGTAGTCTTGAAAAGCAGGAAAAGCCCTGCAAGGTCTATGCCGTCTGGGTAGGAGAGGAACGCTTTCAGGAGGGAGAGCGGGTTGCTTTTTCGGGTGAAATCGTGCCGTTTTCCAAGCAAAGCTACCCCGGCGGCTATGATGAACAGCTGTATCTTCTGACAAAGGGCTATGAGTATAAGCTTTATCCGGAGAAAATCAAAGTAACGGGACAGGATACCTCTCTTTCCGTTCGGCTTGCGCGAGCCAGAGCGGGTGTGCAGATGGTTCTGGATAGAATTTTGCCTGCGGAGGAAAGCGGATTGATGCAGGCGGTGCTGACGGGGGATAAGGAAAAAATTCCTGAGGAAAGCTATACTTTATACAGCAAGGCAGGTGTCGTGCATGTGCTTTGCATTTCCGGGCTACATTTGTCCATATTGGCGCTGTATCTGGCATTTTTTCTGGAAAAGGCTCTTGGAAGGAGCAAACGCACCTCCGCACTTGTGACGATTTTTGCTGTGTTTGCCTTCCTGCTTTTTATCAAATCCTCCCCGTCCTCCTATCGCGCAGCATTGATGATTACGGTTGTGCTTCTGGGCAGAGCGTTCTATCGCCTGCCGGATGCGCTGAATACCATGGCGATTGCGGCGTTCCTTCTTCTGCTTTTTCAGCCGCTGTATCTGTTTCATGCAGGCTTTCAGCTTTCGTTTCTGACGGTATTCGGCATCTGGTTTGGTATAGGCAGAATGGAGCGGAAGAAAAAGAAGGACAGGGGTAAGTTCGATTGGCTGAAGGAAAGTCTGCTGGTTTCCTTTTATGCATCTCTGTTCAGCTATCCTGCGGTGGCGTATTATTTTTCTTCCGTCTCTCTGGTCGGCATTTTCGCGAATCTTCTGATTGTGCCGTTGAGCGGCTTGCTTCTGGGATTCGGACTTCTGAGTGTCTTGCTTGGTGCAGTTTGTCTGCCCGTGGGCATCTTTGCGGCAGGGAGTGTCTATGCCATTTTGCGGGCTTTCAAAATTGTCTGCACAGCACTGGTTCGTCTGCCCTTTGCGTATGTACTCGTTGGGTGTCCATCCTACCTGTCCATTGTGCTGTACTATGTCCTGCTGTTTTTCGTTCTGGAATACGGCGGCAGAAAGGGCAGCTGGAAGGTTGGGGCGATGCTGAGCGCGGCACTGTTCTGTGCGGTGTTTGAAAATCCGCTGTTCCGTAAGGAAAATACGATTGCCTTTCTGGATGTGGGACAGGGCGATGCAGCGGTGATTTCTACATACGATGGCGCGGCATATCTTGTGGATGGCGGCGGGAAATTCGGGCAGGATTTTGGTGAAAATGTCGGCAAGCGCATTGTTTTGCCCTATCTGGAATATCTTGGGGTGTCCGCACTGGACGGTGCGTTTCTTTCCCACCCGGACAGCGACCACATGACGGGTCTGCTTGAGGTTCTGGAAACCCTTCCCACAAAGGGACTCTATCTTTCTGATTATGCCTTTGCGGAAAATGAGCAGACCGATTTTCTGAAAGAAATGGTGGAAAAATACAATACTCCATTGTATACTATAAAAACAGGTGATTCCTCTTTAGGGGATAAGTTCCTTTGCTTATATCCGACAGGAGCTTCTGCCGGGACAGGAGAGGAAAACCAAGGCTCTATGGTGCTACGATACAGCTATGGTGCTACGAAGGTGCTGTTTACGGGGGATATTACCGCAGAGGAGGAACAACAGCTTTTGGAGCAGAATATTTCGGCGGATGTGCTGAAGGTGGCGCATCATGGCTCAAAATACAGCTCAGATGTCACTTTTCTGGAAAAGGTATCGCCGAAGGCAGCAGTCATTTCCTGCGGCGTGAGCAATGTATACGGACATCCGCATAAGGAGGCCATGGAACGTCTGCAAAAGACGGGTGCCGAAATTTTTCGTACGGATGAGGATGGAACCATCCTTGTGACCATAGGGAAAGACGGTGCAATGAATATAGAAACCATGACGGAAAGGAAACCGTTATATGAAAACGTTAAAGAAAAACTGGAAAAATCATGAATTTAGCCGTTGCTATCTCTTTTTCGGCGAAGAAACCTACCTCATTCGGGAATATGAAGCGGCACTGCGCAAGGCAATTCTGCCCGATGGCGCGGAAATGATGAATGAGGACAGCTTCGAGGAAAAACGGGCAACTGCGGCGGCAATCATGGATGCGGCGGAAACCTTGCCGTTTCTGAATGATAAACGCCTGGTCATCGTGCGAAACAGTGCTTTTTTCCAGAAGGGTGGCAGAAAAGAGGAGGGTGAAAAGCTCAAAGCCTTTCTTTCTAATCTGCCCGAAACGGTCTGCCTGCTTTTCATTGAGGAAAAGGTAGAAAAAAACAATGCGCTTTATAAGGCGGTTGTCAAAAACGGACAGGCGGTTGAGTTCAAAAAACAGGCAGAAAAGGACTTAGGCACATGGATAAAACAGCGCTGTAAAGCAAACGGGATGCAGATGAGCGATGGCGTACTAAATCTCTTTTTGCAGACAGTGGATCATGATATGGAAAACCTGGATGGCGAGCTGCAAAAGCTGATTGCCTATAAGGGAGAGAAGGCAGAAATCCGCGCGGAGGATATTCGTGCGGTCTGTACGGTTTCTCTGGAGGCGCGTGTGTTTGACCTCGTGAAGGCGGTGGCGGAAAAGCATCCCGAAAGGGCGGTTCAGATTTATCGCACACTGCTTTCCATGAAGGAATCCCCGTATATGGTGCTTTCGCTGATTACCAGACAATTTCGCCTGATTCTGGAAACAATGCTGCTGACGCAGAACGGGCTAACACAGGAGCAGATTGCGGTAAGGCTGGAGCTGCGCGAATTTGCGGTGAAGGAATATCAGCGGCAGTCAAAACGCTTCCCTGTGGCAGGCTGGAAACAGGCAGTCAGAGATTGCCTGCAAGCGGATTTGGATATCAAATCGGGCAGGGCGGCAGAGGAAACCGCGGTAGAGCTTTTAATTATGAAATATGCGGCGTAACAGAATCATTCCAAGACAGGTTGCCATTTATTCCTTTTGAAATGTATTTTTTTCGCCCAGAAAGGTAGAGCGGCAGATGCTGTTTTTTCCGTATTTTTTGCGGATGGCATCCATAGCGGCATCTGCCTTTTTTTGTTTGCTCCAATCCTGCTCCAGAAGGGAAAGCTGTATACAATCCTCTTTACAAAGCTTGCCCGCGCGCACCCCCAACAGCCGCAGAGGTTCGCCCTTCCAGACCTCATCAAAGATTTCCGCCGCGGCGGCATAAACCGCATTGGTGCAGTCGATGGCATTTGGCAGCTGCTTCTGGTGGGAATAAACTTGAAAATTAGCGGTTTTCAGCGTAACGGCGATTTCCTCTGCACAAAGCTTTTCCTGCCGCAGACGCATGGAAACGGTTTCCGATAAAGCCAACAGAATTTTGTACGCAGCTTCGCGGTCGGTCACATCAAAGGGGGTTGTGGTGCTGTTGCCAATAGATTTGCTTTCGGAAACGGAGGGGGCAACGGGGCTGTCATCTATCCCATTTGCATAAGCG
>OHBE01001764.1_pt1 | contig 17677 bp, 12 predicted proteins | sample 1577231 | NCBI WGS metagenome assembly OHBE01 (sample SAMEA3541506, study PRJEB24748) | human gut metagenome | biome: human gut; feature: human-associated habitat; material: faeces | place: China | collected 2012 | reverse complement strand
GTAGATACATACAACAAAAACTTCATTTGCAAAAAGAACTTAAAAAATTTTCGTATTATTAGTATATAATTACATAATTTTTATATAAGTCCTTTACAGGACTTACTATTATTTGTAAGCAAATAATAGTGTGAGATCTCTCGACTACGCTCGAGATGACGTGTTGAGAGCATCTCTTTGCAAAGTTCTATGACGTGAATTATTTTGTTTTCTATGCAACTTTTAAACAAAGTTAGGGCTAGATTGATTACGCTCGAGATGGCGTGTTGGGAGCTTTTCATTACAAGGTGCGGTGATGTGAAACATTTTGTTTTTCATTATATCCATAATTTCGAATACAAGAAATGGTTAAGTTTTTTTTGAAACAAAAAAATATTTTTACTTTTCTATAAATTTAATGTATAATATAGATGTACGTAATAATAATTATTATTCATAAATGTATTTAAGGAGGTTTGTTATGTGTACTACAATTCTTATAGGTAAAAAAGCAAGTTATGACGGTTCAACTTTGGTTGCCCGTATTGAAGATTCTTCAGCGGGAATGTTTAAATCAAAAAAATTCATAGTTGTTGAACCTAAGGATCAACCGATTCATTATAAATCTGTTCGTACAGATTGTGAAATAGAATTGCCTAAAAATCCTATGCGTTATACTTGTCTGCCAAATGTAAAAAAATGGCGTGGAGTTTGGGGAGCTTGTGGTGTTAATGAAAAAAATGTTTCAATGACTGCAACAGAAACTATTACTACAAACGAAAGAGTTTTGGGAGCGGATCCTTTAGTGGAATTTGAACCTGGAATTATAAAAAAAGGTGGAATAGGTGAAGAAGATTTTGTTGTAATTACTCTTCCTTATATAAATAGTGCTAAAGAAGGTGTTGAAAGACTTGGTGCATTAATAGAAAAATATGGAACTTATGAAAGTAATGGAATTGCTTTTCAAGATGTTGATTCTATTTGGTGGTTTGAAACAATTGGAGGTCATCATTGGATAGCAAGAAGAGTTCCTGATGAGGTTTATGTTGTAATGCCAAATCAATTCGGACTTGATCATTTTGATTTTGAAGATGCTTATGGAGCAAAAGAAGAATTTATGTGTTCATCAGATTTGAAAGAATTTGTAGAAGAAAATTTCCTTGATTTATCTACTGATATGTCTCTTGAAAAACTTCTTGATGATTTTGAAGAAGGTTTTGACTATGATGAAGATGAAGACTATAAAGAACCTTTCAATCCGAGAGTTGCTTTTGGAAGTCATTCCGATGCGGATCATACTTACAACACACCTCGTGCTTGGGTAATGCTAAGATATTTCAATCCAAATACTTTTGATTGGGATGGCGAAGATGCTGAGTTTAAGCCACATAGTGATAATCTTCCTTGGTGCATGATTCCTGAAAAGAAGATTACAATAGAAGATGTTAAATATATTATGTCTAATCACTATCAAGGAACTCCTTATGACCCATATCTAAAGAATGGAGATTTATCACAAAAGGGTAAATTTAGACCTATAGGGATAAATCGTAATGATGTTTTGGCTCTAGTTCAAATAAGACCTTATATGCCTGAAGAAATCAGAAGTATTGAGTGGCTATCTTTCGGTTCAAATGTATTTAATGCAATAATCCCATATTATGCAAATATTACAAAAACACCTGAATATTTAGAAAATACGACTCTAACTCCTTCAACAGATAATTTCTATTGGGTAAATCGTATCATTGGAGCACTTTGCGATGCGCATTTTCCATCAACTGCTTCTCATGTTGAAAGATATCAAAATGCAGTTCAATCAAAATGTCGTACATTCTTGAATAAATATGATAAAGAATTTTTGAAAAACAAATCAAAGATAAAGAATGTTCACGAATTTTTAGAAAAAGCAAATGATGAGATAACAGATTTTGTAAAAGACCAAACAAATGATTTACTTGATAAAACTCTTTTCACAGCAAGTTGTGAAATGAAAAACGGATTTTCAAGATCAGATGCTTAAAAGACTCTAATAAATATTAAATCGCCGTCAGAAATGACGGCTTTTTTTATGTTGAGATATATGTCCTTTTAATTAGTTGTTTAAATTTTTACTTAAATTGAAAAATATGGTAAAATATGTAGAGTTAGAACATACAAAGGAGAAGAAATGAGTATTTTAACTGTAAAAAATTTGAGCCACAGCTTTGGTGGTCGTCAAATACTTAAAGATGTAAATTTTAGACTTTTAAAAGGTGAACATATAGGACTTGTTGGACCGAATGGTGAGGGTAAGAGTACCTTTTTGAATCTGGTTACAGGAAAACTTGAAGCTGAAGAGGGAAGTATCGAATGGGCAAAGAGAGTAAGAATAGGATATCTTGACCAACATTCTGTAATTGGTACTGATATGACTGTTCGTGATGTTTTAAAATCAGCATTTTCATATCTTTTTGAAGTTGAAAGTGAATTAAATGATATTTATATGAAGATGGGTGAACTATCAGGTCAAGAACTTGATGATATAATGCTTGATGCGGCGGAGCTTCAAGAATTACTTGAAACGAATGACTTTTATATGATTGATTCCAAGATTGATGAAATTGCTCATAATATGGGAATTAAAGATTGGCTTGATAGACCTGCTTTTGACCTTTCGGGTGGACAACGTTCAAAGATTTTACTTGCAAAATTGCTTTTAGAAAAGCCTGATATTTTGCTTCTTGATGAGCCTACTAACTACTTGGACGAAGAGCATATAAATTGGCTTAGAAGATATTTACAAAATTATGAAAATGCCTTTATTTTAATTTCTCATGATATTTCATTTTTAAATTCTGTAATAAATTTGATTTATCATGTTGAAAATTGTGAAGTAAATAGATATGTTGGAGATTATGACGAGTTTTTAAGACTGAAAGAGTTGAAACAAAGACAAATTGAAGCGGCTTATAAAAAACAACAACAGGAAATTCAAGAACTTGAAGACTTTGTGCAACGTAATAAGGCGAGAGTTGCTACAAGAAATATGGCGATGTCAAGACAGAAAAAACTTGACAAAATGGAAAAAATTGAGCTTGTAAGAGAAAAACCAAAGCCTGAATTCTATTTTGAAACAGCTCCGTCAACAAGCAGATTAATTTTTGAAACAGAAGATTTGGTAATAGGTTATGACAAGCCGATAAGTAAGCAATTAAATCTTCGTATGGAAAGAGGAGATAGAATTGCTATCGTAGGAGCGAATGGAGTTGGTAAGACAACTCTTGTAAATACAATTCTTGGAAATGTTAAAGCTATTTCAGGTTCTGTTTCTTTCGGTCAAAACTTGGCAATAGGATATTTTAAACAAGAAGAGCATTACGACAATAACAATACACCTATTGATGAGATGTGGGAGAAATTTCCGAGTTGGGAACAATTTAAAATTCGTGCTGCACTTGCAAAATGTTCTCTTACAAATGTGCATATAGAATCACAGATGAAAGTTTTAAGTGGTGGAGAACAGGCAAAGGTAAGACTTTGTAAAATTTTAAATGAAAGGACAAATATTCTAATGCTTGACGAACCTACAAACCATCTTGATCCGGAGTCAAAGGAGGAATTGAAAAGAGCCTTAAAGGAATACAAGGGAGGAATCTTTTTAATCTCTCACGAAAAAGACTTTTATACAGATATAGCGACAGAGATTTGGAATATGGAAGATTTTTCATTATTGTAGTTAATAGATTCAGCAATTGAGGTTAGAGAATAAATTTTAAAATGTATTGTCTAACCTTTTTTATTGTGAGCAAAAAATTCTTTTTAAAATAGCTGAAATTTCGTTTTTTGTAATTTTAAATCAAATTTCTTTATAATTATTAATTAATTGAGTTAGATCAAGTTGTTTTTTATAAATATAACATATATATTGATAATTGAAATTAATTTAAACTTTTGTTAAGGGTTAGAGTAGACATTAAATGCCAAATATGGTATAATAAAAATGATTTTTTACTTTATGAATAAAATTATATATATTTAATCATAAGATTAATTGGGGTATTGAGCGGGAATTATAATTAAATATATATAAGATTTTTTTATTGAAAATTTATTACTTATGGAAGGAGAACGAGAAAGTGAAGAAAAAAGAAATCATTAATAAGATTATATCAATGTTGACTATTTTTGCATTGATTATACCGATTGCATCTCAAGTTAAAGCAGCGGACCCTGTTAAAGGGATAGAAGTCAATGCAGATAGTACTGAATTGGATAAAGCTGTAAAAGACGGCAAGGCTTCCGGGCTTGACATTACAGAAGACTCAAAACAAGATAAGGGTTCTGTAAATTCAAATGCAGAAGCTGATGCAAAGTTGGCTGAAATTAACGCTGACTATAAGGCTCAAGTTCAAAAAATTAAGGCTGCAAAAGCCAAAATGGACGATTATAATGCCAAAAAAGCTAAATATGATAAAGAAAAAGAAAAGTATGACAAGGACTTGGCTAAATATAATGAAGATTATAAAAAGTACCTAAAAGATTATGAAGACTTTAAAAAGCAATATGATGAAGAAAAAAAGAAAATGGATAAGGCATTAGAAGAATATAAGAAACACAAAGATGAGGAAGGATACTTATCTTCTCCTTATGCTAAAACTCTTGTATATGATTCAGAACCGGATGCAGAACTAACTCTATCTGATAATCAAGGAAATTATATTACTAAAAAGGCAGTAGATACTGCATTTAGTAAGACAGATAAATATTCCAAGAGCTTGTTGCAGTTGGATGATATGAGTGTTAAAGAATTGGAAGCTGCCGGAGGAATTACAAATAAGATGGAATTGTATGGAAATTTTGGCGATAAAGCTTCATGGAAAACTAATGTCAGCGAAAATGGTACTGTAAAATGGGCAACAGTTCTATTACAAAAAGGGCAAAGCGTAACAGCTACATATACAAATCTTAAAAAGACTTATTACAACGGTAAAAAGATTTCTAAAATTGTATTTAAATATACTGTAACAAGTGATTCAGCTTTTAAAAACGGTAAAATGTGGTTGGGGATATTTACAGATCCGACACTTGGAGTGTTTGCATCTGCATATACGGGAGAAAATGAAAAAAACACTTCAATTTTTGTTAAAAATGAATTTACATTTTATGATCAAGACGGAAATCCAGTTGAATTTCAAGACGCACTGATGTCAGTCGCATCTCTTAACCGTGAACACAATTCTATAGAACTTGCCAAAGATTATAAAGCAGGACAATTTGTAAAGATTACCGGTTCAACAGTAGGTGAAGATAAAGATCGTAATTTGATTTATGCGACTGAAAGCTTGAACTTTAGAAAAGGTGAAGGCGGTTGTAAACATACAATGTATAAGCGTGATGATGAACCAGATTCAGGTTGGGATACAGCAGACGCAAAAAATTCATGGTATGGAGCGGGAGTAGTTAGATTACAAGGTAAAAGTAATTATATTACACTTGGGGCAACTTCTGCAACAAATATTTTACCTGCACCTTATGGACCGATTGTTCCAAAAAAAGATAATACTGAGGGTAAAAAACCTAATATATGGTATTCATTAAACGGAAAAGTTCGTGCGGTTGGTATTCCTGAAATAAAAGCAAAGGAACCTAATAAGCCGGTTAAACCTACACCACCGGAAGAACCGCAAAAACCGGAAACAAAAATAACTTATCATCACAGTGTATTTTATGTAAAATCACAAGTAGAAAAGAAAGCGCTTAATGAAAATAATAAAGATATAAATAATAGTGTAGTAAAAACAGGTTCAGTAGTAAACTTTGAATTAAATACATCTGATTTTCCAAAGGGACACGAAAAGATAGAATCCTTAGTATTTACTGATACATTACCTAAAGGTTATGAATTAGACTTAGATGGAACAAAAGCAAAGAATTCCGATTATGATGTAGAATATACTAAGGAAACCGGACTTCTTAAATTCACAGCAAAGACGAGTTTATTAGAAAAAATAAATAATGATCTTACAAAAGATGCAAAAGTTCCATCACCTAAAATCACAGGAAAAGTAACAAAAGAAGGAACAAAATACGAAAATAAATTTACAGTTAGTATAAATAATGTTTATAATGTGGAATCAAAACCTGTTAAGGTTTATACACCGACTGAACCGAAAAAAGATGTTTTTAAAGGTAGTGATATTACAAGTATTGACGGTAAGATTGTAGAAGCAGGACAAGAATTGCGATATGAAATCACTTACAAAAATACTACCGGAACTAAACAAACCGTAACTATAACTGACAAAATTCCGCAGTATACAAAATTCGTTTCTGCAGATAATGACGGAACAGAAAATGGCGGTACTGTTAAATGGGTTAAAGAAGTAGAAGATGGTAACTCTATAACGGTTAGTTTTAAAGTAAAAGTTGATGATGACGTAAATGGCAAACCAATTGACAATATATCTCATGTTAAAGATGGATTTAATGAGTCAGATACAAATGAAACTCATAATCCAACACCTACAAAACCTAAAAAAGAAGTATTTGACAGTAAGAATGATAAAGTAAGTATCGACGGAAATGAAGTAAAAGCAGGACAAGAATTGCTTTACAAAGTAACTTACAAGAATACAACAGGAACAAAGCAAACTGTAACAATAACTGATAAGATTCCGGAACATACAACATTTGTTTCTGCAGATAATGACGGAACAGAAAATAGCGGAACTATTAAATGGGTTAAAGAAGTAGAAAATGGAGACTCTATAACAGTTAGCTTTAAAGTAAAAGTAAATGATAATGTAAATGGTCAAAAGATACTAAACAAAGCAAATGTAGTTGATGGAAATAACAAGTTTGATACAAACGAAACAACAAATCCAACATCAACAAAACCTAAAAAAGATGTTTTTGATAGTAAAGATGATAAAATAAGTATCGATGGAAATGAAGTAAAAGCAGGACAAGAATTACTTTACAAAGTAACTTACAAAAATACTACAGGCAAAGAACAAAAAGTTGTAATAAAGGATAAAATTCCTGAACATACAACTTATGTAAAAGGATCAGCTAGCAACAAAGGCGTTTACAAAGACGGTGAAATCACTTGGACTAAAGAAAAAGTAGCCGACGGAGAAATATTCGAAGTTACATTTAAGGTAAAAGTAAATGACGATGTAAACGGCGAAAAGATATTAAATAAAGCAAATGTAGTTGATGGAAACAACAAATTTGATACAAATGAAACAACAAATCCAACATCAACAAAACCTAAAAAAGATGTTTTTGATAGTCAAAATGATAAAATAAGTATCGATGGAAACGAAGTAAAAGCAGGACAAGAACTACTTTACAAAGTAACTTACAAGAATACAACAGGAAAAGACCAAAAGGTTGTAATAAAGGACAAGATACCTGAACATACAACTTATGTAGAAGGTTCTGCAGATAATGATGGAGTTTACAAGGATGGAGAAATTACTTGGACTAAAGAAAAAGTAGCAGATGGAGAAACATTTGAAGTTACATTCAAAGTAAAAGTAAATGACAATGTAAACGGCGAAAAGATTTTAAATAAGGCGAATGTAATTGAAGGAAACAACAATTACGATACAAATGAGACAACGAATCCGACACCATTAAAGCCAAGACCGGTAATACCAAAAACAGGATATGCAGTTAATACAGCATTATATACAGTACTGTTAGGATTATCAACAGGAGCACTTGGTGCAATAAAAATCAGATATAAAAAAAAGAATAAGAAATAAATTCTTACAAAATTAAATATTTGATGTTGAAAAGATTGAGAAGTAAAAAGCTCAATCTTTTTTTGTGAAAATTATAAAAAATGAGTGAAAAATATAAAAAAATAATACAAAATTTTATAATGTTTTAAATACAATCTTTTAGTAGTATTACTAATTGACAATTAGGACTTTTTATAGTATATTTAAGATAGTTATTCTTTACAGAGAATAAAGGATGCAAATAAGGAGTGATTTTATGAAAAAGAAGTTATTGTTAATGTTAATGGTAGGGTCGATAATTCTACCAAGTGTTGTATTTTGGGGTAATCCAAAACACGAAGTTGTTGCGGAAAAAAAGGAACAAACAGTTAATTTGAATGTCGTTCCACATGTAAATGGACATAAGTTAAAAGATTTTTCTAAAATTGATGTAGATGCTTTAAAAGTAGGTGTTAGTTATTTTGATTCTACATATAATGAAATTAAGTTATTTTCTGAACAAAATGATAAAAATTTAGTTATAAGAAAAATCCCTAAAAATACTCAAGGGGTTATGTTATACGTAAATAATCAGGAAGAAATTAATGAGTATGGAGTTAGAGTTAAGAGTGCGGACTTTAATTACTATAATGGAAAGACAGTTCCGATATTTGAAAGTATTGATAATGAAGATCCTCATTACTTAAACACAAAGGAAGATAGCTATTTAGCGATAAATTATGAATTAAAATATGATTTAAAACTTAATTTTGAAAATGAAGAATTTGCAAAGAATGTGGAAATTGAACTTTTAGATCATGATAATAGATATGTGGATATTCAAAAAGAAATTAAAGGAAATTCAGTTATTATCAAAAATATTGAATATAATCCTGTTAAGTCTTCTTTAAAATTAAAATTGGACAATAAAGTATTTAAGCTTAAATCAAATGAAAATGCATCTGCTAATGAACAAGAGTCTAATGTTTTTATGTTAACTCCTAGTTTTAAAAATAAAAAAGTTAATGCTGGAAAACATTTAGAAGTATCTGTAGATTTAGAAGAATTCAAAAAGGAAGTTTCAAAACCTTTAAATATTCCTGATAAAGCTCTTAGACAAGAAATTTATAAACAAAATTTTGAAATTTATAAACATATTCCTGCAGATGTTGATGAGAACAAGGCAAAGGCTAACTTTGATATTTATGAATCACAAGTGGAATATATCAAAAAGTTAATGATTGCAGAAAATGTTGATGCAACAGGTGTTGAAAAATTAATTAATGTAAATATTTTAGAAGTAAAAGGAAAAAAACACAATAACTTTAATTTCTCTACATTCAAAAAACTTGAATATTTAGATATAAATAAAGTTGGGATTGAAACTTTAGATGTTAGTGCTTTAGAACATTTGAAATCAATAAAAGCAAATGACAACAATCTTAAAGAAATTAAATTTAATCTTACAAATAAGATTGAATGGTTAGATTTAAAGGGAAATAATTTTACAAATGGATTAGATTTTACAAAATTAACTTCTCTTAAACACCTTGATTTGTCAGATCAAAAAGAAAAGTTAAAAAATATTGATATTACGCCACTTGTAAATCTTACTGAACTTAAACTTGAAAGACATAATTTGAAGAAGTTGGATCTTTCTAAAAATACAGAACTTTTATCTTTATCTTTAGATAATAATAAAGAAGATGATATGGGTCTTACAGAAATTGATTTAAGCAATAATAAGAAGCTAACGGCAATTTATCTTAAAGAAAACAAATTGTCTGAATTAAAACTTAAAAATTTATTATTATCCGGATTGAATATTCATGGAAACAGATTGACTACTATTGATTTATCAACTGTTGAATTTAAAAAAGATTATTCATATTTTGATTCAATCCAAAGAGTAAAATATAAAACAAATAATCTTACTAAAATTGATATGAGTAAAATTGTAGGAAAAGAAAATTTAGATAAGGTTAAAGTTGATGAAAAAGATACAAATCTTTCTTATGACAAAAATACTGGAATTTTAAATATAAGTTCAAATAATCCAAAAGGTTTTAAATATATTTACAATACCGGAAACAGTGGAACATTCAGTGTTATGGTTGTCAATGTTGAGTTGGAATTAGATGAAACAAAGCCGGAAGTCAATAAAGAAGCTCTACAAAAAGCAGTTGAAAAAGCAAAAGACCCTGAAACAACAAAGGGCAAAACTGAAGAATCAATAGAGGTAATGAATAAAGTTCTGAAAAAGGCTGAAGAAATTTTGGCAAAAGCCGATGCAACACAAGAGGAAGTTAATAAGGCAGAAGAAGAATTGACAGCTTCAATAAATAATCTAAAAGACGAACCAAATCTTCCAAAAGTTGAAAAAGTTGAACTAAAAAATGAAGACGGTTCAATAGTTGTAACAGGAGATACTAATACTTTGAATAAAGATTGGAAAGTCTTAACAAAGGGAGTAAATCCAAGTGAATTAGTCGGAAAAGAATATGATGCTTATGATATAAATTTGAAAGATGCAAATAACGGAGAAACTCAACCAAGAGGTGAAGTTACCGTTACAATTAAAGTAAAATTAAAGGTAGAAAAATTATATCATATAGACGGTGGATTAAAAGAAATTCCATTCACTTATGAAAATGGAGAAGTAACATTTAAAACTGATCATTTCAGCATTTATGCAGTAGTTTATGGAGATAAGCAAGAAGATAACAAGAAGCCTGATAATGATAATAGCAAACCGGGTAGTAACAATAATAAATCCGGAAAAGATGCTGGAAAGAGTAAAAATTCAATTAAGAAAAACAAACTTCCAAGAACAAATATATCAGGCGGATTGAGTTATATGATAACTTCAATCTTAGCTTTAGGAGTAGCCGGAGCTGTTGGATATAAGAAAAAATATTAAAAATTTTAAGGTATTTAATATAGAGGTTGGGAAAATCCCAACCTTTATTATTTTGTATAAATTTTAAATAATATTTGAAGTTTATTTACTATTAACGTCAAGCCATTGAGCAGAGATTTCTTTTTATACGTCATTTCTACCAGAACGAAGCGAAGCTGAGTGTAGTGGAGAAATCTCATATTTTTACTTTTCTACAAGCAATAGTAGGTCTGACGCAAAGATTGTTCAAATCTTTGATTTGAGTACAATCGATTGCGAAAATCTCATAGTTTTGCTTTTCTACAAATAGTTTTTTTGTTATTTTTGTATAAAAATTTAAAATTTTTAATAGTAAAATTACCATTTTCAGATAAATTGAATAACAACATAATTTTTAGTTGCATATTTATTCGCATTATGATATAATGAAGCTGCAATATAATGCGACGCAATGATGTTGTATTATGTTTTAAATAAAATATTAATAAATTTATTTGGTTTTGAGGAGGTATTAAAAATGAAAAAATTTATTTCCGGAGTTTTGACTTTTGCAATGTTAATTTCCGTTTTGCCGAAAGTAAGTTTTGCAGAGGAAGAAAAGGCAAAGTCAGAAACTGTTAGCAAAAAAGAAGTTGCTAAGACTGAAAAAGATTCAGAAAAAGTAGAGAAAAAAGTAGAAAAACAAGAAGTTAAGATTGAGAAAAAAGTAGAAGAAGGAGCTAAAAAATCTGAAAAAGTTGTTCCTGTTAAAGTTAAAAAAGAAGAAAAAATCAATAAAATACGTTTAACTGACGGTTATAAGGTTATTTATGTATTCAGGTCAATAACTAATAATAGGGAATTACCGGATGAAGTAAATGCATTAAAACCTGTAGATAAAACGGATGTTGGTAATGGAGAAAAGATTGCTCTTCCAAAATTCGCTGATGTAAAAGTAGCAGACGGAACTTGGAAATTTGTAAATTGGAAGACACCAAAAGGTAATGGTTTGGTAGTTGTAGAAAATGAAGTTACGGTTAATGGTGAAGATTTGAGATTAGAAGGCGAATGGATATTTGAAAAAAATAAACCTGCACCTGAAAAATATAATGTAACATTTGAATTTAAATCAGTAACTGATGGCAAAAAATTACCTCAAGAAGTTTTAGACAAGAAACCTGCAAACAAATCAGATGTAGTTGCCGGAACAGATATAGCACTTCCAGAATTTGCTGATGTAAAAGTGACAGATGGAACTTGGAAATTTGTAGGTTGGCAGCTAGCAAAAAAAGATAAAAATTTTGATGTGATAGGTAAGGTACAAGTTGATAATGAAAATTTACGTTTAGTAGGTAAATGGAAATTTGAAGAAGATAAAAATGTGAAACCACAAAAACCAAATCCAAAGCCACAACAAAAACCACAACAAAAACCGTTAAAGCCATTAAAACCACAAAAACCTAAAGTAAAAGTACAAAAAGGTAGAATGTTACCGAAGACAAATGTAGAGAGTGCATTTTCTTATGTATTACTTGCGTTAGCGGGAATAGGTGGAGCATATATTGCAAAGAAAAAAGATAATGAATAGAATAGAAATATTACGAAAAGACTAGGGAAACCTAGTCTTTTTTGTGTGAAAATTTTAAAAAACACATAAATAAATCTCTATTTTTATGTAAAAGCACACTTTTTTTAAGACTCAATTTTAGTATTAGTATCTATTATAGAAAAATAACAGATTTTTAATAATTTTTTCAAAAATATTATTGAACATTTTTATGTTTAATGTTATAATATAGCTATAATACAATATTTTTAAAAATGAGTGTAATAGTAATGTAATACAGTAGTACATATTTAAAATTATGATTTAATCATACTCTCTTTAAAATTACAATTTTTTTGTTAGGTATGATTAATTATAATAGATTTATTTATTTTTAAGGAGGGTCAAGATGAAAAAATTTATTTCGAGAGTTTTAATATGTGCAATGTTAATATCGGTATTACCGAAAACTAATTTTGCAGATGAAGAAAAAGTAAAATCTGAAGCAGTTAAGAAAGAGGAAACTGCAAAAAATGAAAAAACAGAAAAAAATGCAGAAAAAAAGGAAACTAAAGTAGATAAAAAAGAAGAAGCCAAGACTGAAAAAAAAGTAGAGAAAAAAGAAGAGGTTAAGGCTGAAGAAAAAGTAGATAAAAAAGAAGAAGCCAAGACTGAAAAAAAAGTAGAAAAACCTATTGCTACCAGCCCAATAAAACCAAGAGCAACAGAAGATAGATATTCAGTAACATTTAGCTTTGTATCAGGAACTGAAGGTAAAGATTTACCTGCAGAAGTATTAGGGTTAAAACCTGCAGATAAAACAAATGTTGAACCAGGTACAAACATAGATCTTCCAAAACCGGCAAATGTGGATGTTGCCGGAGGAACTTGGTACTTTTTAAAATGGACTGCAAAAATTGGTCAAGCTACTATTGATTTAGGAGATTCAATTCAAGTTGATAATCAAGATTTGGAAATAGTTGGACATTGGAGATTTGAAGAAAATCCTCCACTTGAAAAACATACTGTTTTTTATGTATTTGAATCAGGTACTGAGGGAAAAGATTTACCTCAAGAAGTAATGGATAAAAAACCTGCAGATAATCCAAATGCTCTAAACGGATCACCGGTTCAAATCTTTAATATTGAAGATGTAGAAGTTCCAGACGGAACTTGGAAACTTGAAGGCTGGTATAGAGAAGTAGAAGGCGAAAGAAAACTTATTGATAGTGAAGTAATGGTTGAAGATGAAGATATAACTGTATATGGAGTATGGAAGTTTACAGAAAAAGCTAAAAAGTATAATGTAGAATTTTCTTTCTATTCAGTAACTAAGGGTAAGGAATTACCTGATGAAATAAAAGCAAAATTACTGGCAAATAAAACAAATGTTCTAAAAGGAACAGTAATAGCACTTCCAACTTATGAAGATGTAAAAGTTGAAGGAGGAAAATGGATATTTGAAGGTTGGCTTTTAGAAACAGAGTTTGGTTATATAGATGTAAAAAAAGAAGTGGTAGTAAATAATGGCAATTTATTTTTAGCAGGTCCATGGAGATTTGAAGCTGATAAAAAACCACAACCACCAAAACCATTAAAACCACAAAAACCTAAAGTACAAAAAGGAAGAATGCTTCCAAAGACAAATGTAGAAAGCGCATTTAGTTATGTAATACTTGCATTAGCAGGAATAGGTGGAGCATATATTGCAAAGAAAAAAGATGAAGAATAAAAAATTATAAAAAAATAGAGAGTTTTGACGCTCTCTATTTTTATGTTTAATTAAAAGATTTAGTATTTTTAAATCTTTTTAATTTGTTTTAAAATTGCTTGATTTTAATTTTTCCAATGTGTTTCTTACAACCGGAATTAAAAGTAATAATACAGTTATAATTCCTTCTGTTCCAATATATGAAAAATTATACCAGATTGAGTAAAACAATGGATTCCAACCTTTAGGAGCGTAAGAACCGAAGAACACATATCCGGAGAACACTGCAAAGATAAATCTTCCTGTAATTGCTATAAGGTAAGCAGGTATTAATTTATCTTTTTTGTTTGCGAATAATCCGCTAAGTCCAAGAGAACCAAATGCTAAAATATAGTCAATAATTGCTTGAACGGGTGTATAGACTTCAGGTTTTATCAATAAATTTAAAAGTCCGAAAGTTATACCTGCTATAAGTCCTACTCTAAGACCGAACATATAACCTATAAAAACTACAAAAATCATTGAAAATAAAGTTATACTTCCTCCTTGTGGCAAGCTAAAAAACTTTATTTGATTTGCACTAATTCCAAGTGCCAATAAAATGGCTGAATAGGTTAGTGCTTTTGTAGAAAATATTTTTTCATCTCTTCTAAAATAAAAGACGAAAAATAAAAACGCAAAGGAAATTAACAATATAATAGTTGTTTTTCCTCCTATTGTTGAGAAAAATTTCCCAAAATTTTCCATAAAAAAAACCTCCTAAGATATTCACTAGAAAGTCCATATTAAAAAGACTATTCAACTTCCCTACGTCAGTATTATCTGAATCAGGTACAAAGGGTATTTCTCAGCTTAACAGCACCCCTAGCGAATAAAAATATTTTGTATTTACATACCCTAATTTCCTACCCATTTTTTTATTTATTAAACATAGTGTATTATTGAGTAAATTGTATAAAAGTGATATACTTTAATCATAAAAGTTTTTAAATTAAGGAGATATTATGAAAAAAATATTAAATTTAGCTCATAGAGGTTTTTCCGGGAAATTCCCTGAAAATACAAAAATTGCTTTTTTAAAGGCGATAGAACATTGTGATTGTGACGGATTTGAAACTGATGTTCATATGACAAAGGATAAAAAACTTGTAATAATTCATGATGATACTGTTGATAGAACTTGCTCAAATGGAAGTGGCTTTATCAAGGATTTGACTTCAAAAGAGCTCTTACAAATGGAATTCGGTTCACATAAAGGAAGTGAATTTTTGGGAGAAAAAATTATATTTTTAGATGAGCTTTTACAAATTGTAAAGGATAACAAACTTTTCGTAAATTTGGAACTTAAGAATAACTATGTTTTTTATTATGGACTTGAAGAAGCTGTTATCAATATAGTAAAAGAGTTTGGACTTAAAGATAATGTTATTTTATCTTCATTTAATCACGAATCTATGGAACTTTGTAAAAAAATTGATTCAAGTTTTAAGACTGGATTATTATTTGACAGTCCACTGATGAACACTATTGAATATATGAGAGGGATTAAACATGAGGCTGTTCATCCCGGATATTATATGCTTTTACAAAAGCCGGCTTGGGTAGAAGAATTTAAAAAGATGGGTCTTGAAATAAATACCTGGACAGTAAATGATGAAAAAGCAATGAAGTATCTAGTTGAAATGGGAGTTGATGCAATAATCGGGAATTATCCTGACTTAACTTCAAAAGTTTTAAAAGAATTATAAAAAAATCTTTAAAAGTATTGCAATTAGTATATATTTATGATATACTACTTAAGTATCACTTTTGGATACTTTGATATTTAAAAAGCCTTGTCTTTTTACAATATCGATCGCATAGCAGTCGAGGTTGCGATTAATAAGTCCTCGCCTACAAAATCGCTGGGTAGCGATGTCTAAATAACCCAATATTGTAAAAAGAATTAAGGAGGAATGAAATGAAAAGTTACGTAGCAAAGCCTTGCGATGTTAATCGTAAATGGTATGTGGTTGATGCAAAAGACGTTGTTTTAGGAAGACTTGCAACTGAAGTTGCTTCAATTTTAAGAGGAAAGAAAAATGTTAGATTCCAACCATCATTCGATATGGGAGATTATGTTATTGTTGTTAATGCTGAAAAAGTTAAATTAACCGGAAACAAATTACAACAAAAAGAACATAGATACTATACTGGATATTCAAATGGTTTAAAAGCTATTTCTTATGAAAAAATGTTACAAACTAAACCTGAAAAAGTTATTGAATTAGCTGTTAAGGGAATGCTTCCAAAGAATACTTTAGGAAGACAAATGTTCAAGAAATTAAAGGTTTATGCAGGTCCTGAACACAATCACGAAGCACAACAACCTGAAGTTTTAACATTAAGTAAATAGGAATAGAAAGGAGATTAACATAATATGGCAACTCAATATATGGGAACAGGAAGAAGAAAAACTTCTGTAGCTAGAGTTTTCTTAACACCTGGAAATGGAAAATTTATTATTAATAAGAAAGATATAGAAGAATATTTTGATTATGATACTCTAAAGGTTACTGCAAAATCACCTTTAGAAGTAACAGAAAGTCTTGGTAAATTCGACGTTTATGTAACTGTAAAAGGTGGCGGATTTACAGGACAAGCCGGTGCAATCAGACATGGTATTGCAAGAGCTTTATTAGAAGTTTCTGCTGAATTAAGACCTGTATTAAAAAGAGCCGGTTACTTAACAAGAGACCCTCGTAAGAAAGAAAGAAAGAAATATGGTCTTAAAAAGGCAAGAAGAAGCCCACAATTCTCAAAGAGATAGTAAATATGAATTTAAAACGTTGGAAATTTTTTCCAACGTTTTTTTATTGTTTTAAGTTTATTTACCTTTAACGTCTATCTCTTAAATAAAGGTATTTCCTTTATACGTCATTTCGACTGTAGCGAAGCGAAATGAATCTAGCCCTAACTTTGTTTATTTGTAAACAAAAGTAGGTCTGACGCAAAGATTGTTCAAATCTTTGATTTGAGTACAATCGACTGTGAAACTCTCAACTATTGCTTGGTTACAAGCAATAGTATTTCTGAAAGGAATAATAAAAAATAAATAGATATATTCATCACTTTAAAAAGGGTATAATAATATTGTATAGTTTTTTAATAAAGGAGAAATTATGTTAAGATTATTTAAAGCATTTTTTATGATGTTAAGGGCACATATTAATCAAAAAGATAAGGCAGGTAGATGTTATATTTTTCATCCTATAAATGTTGCATTGGGAGTTAATGGGGTTAGAGCAAAGACTGTAGCTTTATTACATGATGTACTTGAAGATAGTGAATTGTATAGTATAGAGGATTTTAAATTTTTAGATAAAGAGCAAATGGAAGCCATTTTACTTTTAACACATAATGCTGATGAAGAATATTTTGCTTATATAAATAGAGTAAAGACCAATAAAATAGCTTTGGATGTAAAATTGTCAGATTTAAGGCATAATTCAAACTTAAAAAGATTAAAAACTATAACAGAAAGAGATATTAATAGAAGAAATAAATATTTAAAGGCAATAGAAATTTTAGAAAATTAAAAGCAATTATAAAGTCAATTTATAGTTGCTTTTGTATTGTCGTCAATTTTGGTTATAAGACTGTTTATTAATTATAATAAAAGTTTTTTAAAATGTAGAATATTTATAAATTATAAATAATTTTTGAAGCTAATTTAACTATTAACGTCTAGCTCTTAAACAAAGGGATTTCTCTTACATGTCATTTCGACTGTAGCGAAGCGAAATGAATCTAGCCCTAACTTTGTTTACTTGTAAACAAAAGTAGGTCTGACGCAAAGATTGTTCAAATCT